>OBJT01000122.1_pt1 | contig 19450 bp, 17 predicted proteins | sample 1519861 | NCBI WGS metagenome assembly OBJT01 (sample SAMN02401118, study PRJEB22541) | soil metagenome, isolate JX
AAAAGTAGAGTTTTTAATCTAAATATATTTCCTGCAAATTAGATAATTTGCTCATAAATAAATAGAAACGGTTGTTGTTAAAATCAGTCAAATACCCAAAGATGATTGAAATATTTATTGGATAAGCTGCTGCAAGCTACGTCAATCTGTGCTTAAATTCCTATCTCAATTTGTTTCACTTTGACAAGGGAAAATTCATGCGTGCTTATAATTTCTGCGCTGGTCCTGCTGCATTACCTACTGCCGTTTTAGAAAAAGCTCAACAAGAAATGTTGGATTGGCAGGGTAAGGGGCTGTCGATCATGGAAATGAGTCATCGTAGCAATGATTATGTTGCTGTTGCGGAAAAGGCGGAAGCTGATTTACGCAAACTCATGAATATTCCTGAGAATTATAAAGTGCTGTTCTTACAAGGTGGCGCATCTCTCCAATTCTCGGCGATTCCGCTCAACTTGTTGGGTAAGAATAACAAGGCTGATTATATCCATACTGGAATTTGGTCTGAGAAGGCATTAAAAGAAGCAAAGCGCTACGGCGATGTAAATGTTGTAGATGCGGCCACTTTGATTGATGGCAAACATGCAATCACAGAACAAAGTACTTGGAATCTTTCAAATGATGCAGCATATGTGCATTATGCTGATAATGAAACCATTGGTGGTTTGCAGTTCGCAGATGTTCCCAATGTAACCGCGCCGTTGGTTTGTGATTATTCATCTAGTATTTTGTCTGCACCCGTAGATGTAAATAAATTTGGACTCATTTATGCGGGCGCGCAAAAGAATATTGGTCCTGCTGGATTAACTATTGTGATTATCCGTGATGATTTATTGGATCAAGCAAAACCTGAAATTCCAAGCATTCTAAAATATGCAGACCAAGCCAAGAATGGTTCTATGGTGAATACACCAGCAACTTATGCTTGGTATTTGGCTGGTTTGGTTTTTGAATGGTTGCTAGACCAGGGTGGGGTAGATGCGATTCATAAAGTGAATCAAGAAAAAGCAAAACTACTTTACGGTTATATTGATGCTAGCGATTTCTATAATAACCCGATTGCAGTAGCAAATCGTTCAATGATGAATGTTCCTTTCACTTTGGCAGATGAGGCACTGGAAAAAACCTTCTTGAAAGAAGCTGAAAAAAATCATCTGCTTAATTTGGCAGGACATCGTTCAGTGGGTGGTATGCGTGCAAGTATCTACAATGCTGTTCCATTCGAAGGTGTGCAGGCACTTGTGAACTTTATGGATGAATTTGCTAAACGTCATGGTTAAGTAATAAAGTTTATTTAAAATAAAAGCCCTCAAAACTGAGGGCTTTTATTATTTTACATTACGAATATGGTCAAAAATTAGAACAAGCCAACTTGATGAAAAATAAGTGCTGCTAAAAACATACCCAGTAGAAAAAAGCAATAAGCACCAACATCAAGTTTAAGACCTTGATCACTTGAATGAATAAGACTGGTGGTCGTTTGTTCTGGTATAATTTTCATTAGAACGCCTAAAATGCCATTTATGTGATTTTTTGTCACTTTAAAGCATTTTTAGCATAAATATTGGCCTGAATCCATAGGTTGCCACGAATATATTCGCCAATGTTAAAGTTTTTATACAAATCATTTTTAGTTGCGATGCGAATAAGGATTGCAGGTAAATCATCTTCTAAAACTAAAGTGACATCATAAAGGGTATATTCATCTTGCATAAACTGCGTAGTGGTTTTACCAACAATATTACCTTGGAACCAAGCTTCATCTTCTTGACCTAATGTTTCTCCAAATAAATAGGCAACCATTTTAGAAAAGTCGACAGTCACAGGTTCTTGATCTTCTGGTGTTTTTGGCTCCCACTCATTAATAAGCTCCTGTAAGTTTTCAGGTGCAATCCCATTATGTTCTGCAAGAATTGCATTTAATGCTCGGTGGTGTTTAATTGAAGCTGGGTCATCAACAATGATTTTCTCGTCTTTGGAAACGGTTTCTAGTTCATATGCCCAAGCATTAAATTGAACTTGATAACTTTGGTTTTTGTCATATTGACAGCGATTTACACTAAACAAATTATCAAATGCATAAATCACTGTATTTTTATTTAAGTTCAAACGTAACACGGCTTGAGTTGCAGAATCACAGGTAATAATTCGTTCGATCTGTGCATCATATTTATACGGGCTCTCAAAACTCGGAAATGCTGTTTTTAATGCACGAGGTTTTTGATCTTCAACGGCAATGATTTGGTTGATTGAAATACCCTGATGACTTGGCCCACGAATTAACCAAAATGATTGATCCATTTCCTGTTCATTTTCACAGAGTCCCATCGGCATGATCGGTGCATCAAGTGCCAATCCTAACCATTTGGGAACATCCGTTTCGGGCGTATCTGTTAACAGATTCCAATGCTCAGCATGATTACCGAAATTTTGATCTTGAATAGTAATGGTTTCTGGACTGTTTTGATTTTTCATAAAGCACGATGCAAAAAGATTGAACTTAATCTATTTAATCGAGGGTAACTGCTATATTTCAAGTCTGGATATGTAATTCTACAAAAATTAATTTATTTTGATCTTAATCCGACAAAATAGTGAAATGCTAAGATTAGCCACTGATCTTAACTCTACTTTTCTTGTAATCTGCTAAACTATATTTTTATTCTTGAGAGCGCTTGTCAACGTGCTGCCATTTAAATTATGGGTAGATGCGGATGCTTTACCAAAGATTTTACGTGAAGTGATTTTACGCGCATCGGATCGTTATCAACTCGAAGTCACTTTCGTCGCCAATCAAAATGTAGGGATTACACCTTCGATCCGTATTAAATCTATTCAAGTGATGAGTGGGGCAGATCGCGCCGATCAAGAAATTGTAGATCGTATGCAAGCGCACGATATTGTCATTACACAAGATATTCCGCTTGCAGCACAAGTGATTGAGAAGGGTGGAATTGCAATTCATCCTCGAGGTGAAATTTACACCACTACAAATGTTAAGGCTCGATTACATTTACGTGATTTTATGGATACCTTGCGTGGTGCTGGGGTACAAACAGGTGGTCCACCTCCAATTTCTGAGCGAGATAAACGCGAATTTTCGAGTGCTTTAGACCAAACAATACTAAAACAAAAACGCAAAACCGCGTGTTGAGCAATCTATGCCATCTCGTCTTAACTTAATGCTGACTTATGGGTTGTTGGTCTTTATTTGGGCTTCAACACCTTTAGCGATTGTTTGGAGTGTCTCTGATCTTCATCCAATGTGGGCATTACTGTTACGTTTTTTGATTGCCTTGCCATTGGCAATTACGGTTCTACTTTGTTTAAACGTAAAATTTCCCATGCATAAGTTGGCGTGGTTAAGCTATGTTGCAGGGTCACTCAGTTTGATTGGTTCGCAAATTTTTACTTATGCAGCTACGGCTTATCTAAGCTCAGGTTTGATTGCATTAATGTTTGGCCTAGCACCGATTATGGCGGGTTTAATTGGACGATTTGGTTTTCAACAAAAATTAGCAACGCTACAATGGTTGGGGATGGGGACGTCAATTATTGGATTAACAATGATCTGTCTGAGTGGGAATCAAAAACATGTACAACCGCTTGGAATCTTATTGATGTTACTCAGTGTTTTTTCTTATTCACTCTCTATCTTTTGGGTGAAAAAGATCAATGCGATTGTACAGCCCATGGCACAGGCAACAGGTTCGATATTCGTTTCGACATTTTTTGCCTTGTTATTACTGCCTTGGATCTGGCAATTTGCACCTACAGAGATTCCATCTGCAAAATCGTTATTGGCGTTGACTTATACGGTAATCATGGCTTCGTTAATTGCAATGTTTTGTTATTTCAAACTGGTTCAAAACCTACAAGCAACGACATTATCTTTAACCACAGTAATGACGCCGATGCTTGCGATTTTGATAGGTGCCTATCTCAATCATGAACAATTATCAGCACAGGTTTTTGTGGGTGCTAGTATTATTTTGTTTGGTTTATTGCTTTATTTTTATAAAGATTTAAGAACACACAAGCGACTAAGCACTTGAGTTTAATCATTTAATTAGCTGTTGATTTCATCCTGTTGCGCTTGTTGAATACTAGCTGCAAGCTTTGCACGGTCTTGTGGATTCAAAGTAATAAAATACGCACCGATGCGGAATTTACCTTGTTCATCTGCGGTACTATGTGCAACCTGTGCGGTCGCAGCGATATGAAAATAGTTCTCAGGATGACTCAAGGTAATATGAATATAAGTCCCTTCGTTAATATCCTGAGCGCTAAAGAAACTTAAACCATTTTCCGAAAAATTGACTTGTTCAGGTACAGGCAATTGAGATTGTACGATATTGTCGTAAAAAGAACCTGTAATCAGATTTAATTTTTGATTAAAAAGGGATAAGATGCGAGCAATTTGTTGATCTTTTTCATTTAATTGTTCTAATTCGTAGCGAAATGCATGATCAAATTGATCTAATTCAGCAAGTAGTAGAAAATAGCGCGGTAATACAAAATGAGAGTCATACGGATCATTCAGTGCAACATCATCTGGAATGATTTGATAGTTGATTCTCAACACAGCATCAATACGAGACATCACGCGACGTTCAGTGTTGTCGTCAACAAGATGATGTTGTGCATTTTCCATAATAAATCACCTCGGACTAGATGGTATGTTTAAGCCAATCTCGCTGTATATAGGGTTGAGATACACTCGTGCTCGGCGGAGTAATCATTTTATTTCTTTTATCGCCTTGGTTTCCATGATTGGTTTGACTCTCGGCGTTGCTGTTCTCATTACAGTTTTATCTGTTATGAATGGTTTTGATCGAGAATTAAAAACTCGTGTCCTCGGAATGGTACCACAAGCTACTGTTTCTTCTACTCAAATTTTAACAGATTGGCCAGAACTTGCAAAAAAAGTTGAGAGTCATCCACATGTCACGGGTGTAGCACCTTTCACTCAATTGCAGGGGATGTTGACTGCTCATGGGCAGGTCGCGGGGATTATGGTCACGGGTATAGAACCAGAATATGAAAAACAGGTTTCAATTATCCAAAATCATATGGTGACAGGTGACTTAAATGCCTTACAAAAGGGTGAGTTTGGTATTGTTCTTGGAAAGGACATGACGGATGCACTTGGTTTGGGGCTAAATGACAATGTTACTTTGGTTCTTCCTGAAGCAACACCATCACCTGCTGGTGTGGTACCGCGTTTTAAACGTTTCAAGATTGTCGGTATCTTTAGTGTGGGTGCAGAAGTAGACTCAATGGTGGGTTATATTGCGTTGAACGATGCTTCAACTTTATTACGTTTACCAGATGGTGCACAGGGTATCCGTTTAAAGTTAGATAATATTTTTGCAGCGCCTAAAGTAGCAAATGAAATAGTTAGTGAATTACCGAGCAATTTTTACGCATCTAATTGGACATATACCCACGGCAATCTGTTCAATGCGATTCAAATGGAAAAAACCTTAGTCGGTTTGCTTCTATTCCTTATTATTGTTGTCGCGGCATTTAATATCGTTTCATCTTTGGTGATGGTGGTTACTGATAAGAAATCAGATATCGCTATTCTAAGGACCCTCGGTGCTTCGCCGTCTATGATTACTAAAATTTTCATGGTGCAGGGTACTGTGATTGGTGTCATTGGGACAATTGCAGGGACAATTTTAGGGGTGACTTTAGCATTGACTATTAGTGACATCATTTCTTGGTTTAATACTGTTTTAGGGTTAAATCTATTTGATGCATATTTTGTTCATTACTTACCGTCATATCTCAGATGGCAAGATGTGGTTGTGATCGTGATCGTGTCACTATTATTAAGTTTCTTGGCAACGATTTACCCTGCATTACGTGCAGCTAAAGTTCAACCTGCTGAGGCGCTGCGTTATGAGTAAGATTGTTTTAGAAGCTAAAGAAATTTATAAGCATTTTGATGATGGCAAAAGTAAAGTTGAAGTCATCAAGGGTTTATCACTTCAAGTCAATGCGGGTGAGTTTGTCTCAATTGTTGGAGCGAGTGGCTCGGGTAAGAGTACTTTATTACATGTTTTGGGTGGCTTAGAGCAACCTTCACAAGGTCAAGTATTCTTGCAAGGTCAGCGCTTTGATAATTTGGGTGAAGCTGATCGTGGTTTCAAACGGAATCAATATTTAGGTTTTGTGTATCAATTCCATCATTTGTTACCTGAATTTTCAGCCTTAGAAAATGTAGCGATGCCACTGATGTTCCGTGGTGATGTGCAATATAAGTCTGCTAAAGCTCAAGCAGAGTATTTATTGGACCGCGTGGGTTTGTCACATCGTATGGATCATAAGCCTGGTGAGTTATCTGGTGGTGAACGTCAACGTGTGGCACTTGCTCGTGCTTTGGTGACTAAGCCCGCTGTTGTACTCGCAGATGAACCAACAGGTAACTTGGATCGGAAAACAGCATTGAGTGTTTTTGAATTATTGACGGACTTGAAAAATGAACTCAATATGGCGATGTTAATTGTGACCCATGATGAGCAATTGGCACAATCGGCCGATTCAATTTTGCATATGCAAGATGGTTTATGGATTGAACAACCATAAATTATTGATTTAAGCTCTTGTTAAAGCCCTGAAAAAGGGCTTTAATTTTGCCCACAGAAAAATCAAAATTAAATTCATCATTGATGCTAAAAATTATTTTATTGGGGTGGGTTGCGGGTATCGCACTTATGGGAATGCATTTCCCGATCATTACATCTACATGGTGGCTTTGGCTGATTATTGCATTCGCGATCTTTGGTTTCGGATTTTATTGGAAAAAGCAGTATTTTCATTATCCTACTTATAAAGCCTTGCTTTTAATCAGTGCGACTTGGGCATTATTTTGCACAGGTTATCATTATGCTGATATTCAATTACAACAACGTCTTATTTTTAAAGAACAAAATGCTGAAACATTTGAAGCCATTGTTTATATCAAAAAGATCAGTGAACTGAATGAAAATGGCGAGAAACAAGTTGCTGAGGTTTTGAATCGACATGCGCAAAGTGTGAATTGGTTTCTTCATTTAAGAAAAGAAAAAGACACATCTAAAGTAGAACCAGAATTTCAATTGGGTCATTACTATCGTGTATCTGGGCAAATTCGACCCGCCCATAGTTATGCCGTCCCTGGTGCATTCGATCTGGAAAAATGGTTTTTACAACAAAATGTGCAGTCGGGATTTTCTGTACGAAATATTCAGCCTATTCATGAAGATGAACTCTATCAGCTGGGTTATCATCATCATTTGCAGCAACAAAAATCTCATTGGGCCATATTCTTATTAGCTGTTGAAAAAAAGCGTTTGGCTTTTCGACAAATGCTACAGGCATCAGCATTCCAACATAAAGGGTTGCTATTGGCTTTGCTCACAGGGGATGAGAGTCTGTTATCTGATGCCGTAAAACAACAATTTCAACACCTTGGGATTTCACATTTATTGGCTATTTCTGGGCCACATGTGTTGGTATTTGCATTGATACTGACTTGGTCATTACAAAAGTTGATTCAGCGCTACTGCCCAAGCATCTATTTGAAACAACCTCGACAATTACTACTATTGTTACCCTTTATCTTTAGTGTCTTGCTATATGTGGCATTTGTTGGGTTTGAAATTCCAGCAATGAGAACATTATTAACCGTTAGCATTGTCAGTACTTTTATGTGCTTAAGACAGTCGATTCAGGCATTTAGTGTGTTGGTTTATAGTGCGAGCTTATTGTTAGTTTTAGATCCATTTAGCATTTTATCTGCTGCATTTTGGTTATCTTATGGCGCGTGTTTTATTTTGATAAGAATCTATCAGACGATTATACAGTTACCACAAAATGTAAATTTAACATTTAAACAAAAAATGATCTGGGGTAGTCATATTCTGATTGGATCGCAATGGAAAATTTTTGTCGCGTTATTGCCTTTGGTTTTGATTTTCTTTCAGCAAGTTTCATGGTTTGCCCCCTTAACTAATCTTATTGCTATCCCATTGTTAGGTGCTTGTATTGTTCCTTTAGATATTCTAGCTGCATGTGTGTGGTTAATTATTCCTACATTAGGGCAGTGGTTATTTCAAATGAATGATGTGTTTTTGTCATTCTTGATGCTGATTTTAGATGTACTTCAATCGATTTCGCCGCAGTTGTATGGGATAAGTTTCACTCCTTGGATGATGGTGAGTTTAATTATCGGTATTTTTCTATTGTTCTTGCCTAGAGGTGTCGTTCCAAAGCTTTGGGCTGCTGTCTGTTTCTTACCGATATTATGGGGTGTAAAAGCTCAACCCGAAGCATTGCATGTATTGGATGTTGGGCAAGGCCAAGCAATCTTGGTACAACATTCAAAAGGTAATCTCCTGATTGATACTGGTGGATCATTTGATGAAGCCAAATTTAGTATGGGGGAACGTGTGGTTATTCCATTTCTACGTCAACAGGGTATTCGGCGATTGGAGCATGTTGTGTTATCGCATTTGGATCAAGATCATAGTGGCGCATTTACGTTGATTCAGAATAATTTTGAAATTGATTTGGTTCAATCGAATGAAAAGCATGAAAAAATGCAATTTAAGGAGAATTTTTCATTTTGCCAACAAGGACAACAGTGGTTATTTCCAAACATCAACATCCAAATTTTATTTCCTAGAGCCAATGAATTGAGCTATGCGAAATATCAGAAAAATGAATATTCTTGTGTGCTTTATGTGCAATTTTTAGATGCTCAACCTTATCAGAACTTTTTGATTATGGGGGATGCAGGCTGGGAAACAGAATATAAATTGCTACAGCAATATCCAGATTTAAAAGTGGATGTTTTAATTTTGGGGCATCATGGCAGTAAGCATAGCTCTGCTTACGAATTTTTGGCAACCCTCCAGCCCAAACTTACAATTGTTTCTGCTGGATTTAATAATCGTTATGGTCATCCCAGTCAGGAGGTCTTAAAGCGATTGGAGCATATTAATATTCCAATATTAAATACAGCAGATGTGGGTACTATTAGCTTTATGATGAATAATCATGATGGGGTGTTGCTACAGCATCGACAAAAAAGAAAATGGTTATCCAAAAATAGTCTAAGTAATTGATGCTTGCTGAGTTAAATGGCGAACTTCTGCAACTTTGGCTAATGCTTGATTTTCATCTATATCGTAAATTCTTTTTAATTCTTTATTGGCACTAAAGCGTTTGTAACTCCAGTGATAATGATCAGGATAGCGTTTAATTAATTGTTCTAAAGTCTGATGAATAATTAATGTTCCATCTTCGGCACTACCTTGGTAAATTTGAGGGTCAATCGGCTCAATATACATATCAAAGCCATCTTGATCATTACGCATTGTATAAATGAGTAGTGCTTTTGCCTTAGTTTTTTGAATTAACTTTGCACTCAAACTACTTGAAGCGAGAGGAATATCAAAATAATTGATCATTTCTCCGCCATGATCAGGTGTGTGATCAGGTAGGATAGCAGTTGTGCCGCCTTGTTTTAATGCTTTAAAGATCTGACGGACACCACTTTCATCTGTTGGTACTAGATGTGCCTGTTCACGACTGCGCGCTTCTCGCACAAAACGATCTGCATCAGGATTTTTAACAGGTTTGTAGAGAATCGTCATTTCTGTGTATTGAGAAAGCCAGGCATTCATGACTTCCCAAGTTCCGAAATGTGGAACGATCAAAACAATTCCTTTTTTTTCAGCCAAAGCCTCATGTAAATATTGCTCACCAGATACATTTTGAATGCGTTGAATGTTCTTCTGATTGGATGATCCCCAAATGCTTAAAAACTCAAAGTATGAGGTTAATTCATTTTGAATTGCTTTTTGGGTCAACTGTTGTCGTTGCTGTTGATCCATATTCGGGAAAGCAATCTGTATATTTAGACTAATAATTTTTGATATTTTAGAAAGTTGAAAACTCGTGAGAAATCCAGCAAGCATACGTGCAAAGAAACGTCCTAATTGAATCGGCTGGCGACTCAGAAATTTGATTAGACGGTAACTAGTGTTGCTAGATTTTGATTGAGCCATGTATTTTAAATGCGAAAAATTACAAAGTGAGAGTATAAGGTAAAAAATAATTATAAGTTAAAATAAGTTATTTAAACAGTTTTGCTCAAATCAGCGTATATAATAAAGCCACTTTTAAAATATATTGGATTGGAGTCTTATGTCCGATTGGCCACCAAAACCACAAAATGAACCCACAAATCCGAATAATGTGACAGGCAAAGAATGGCAGATTTTAGAAAAGGCCGTATTGGCTTCTGTCGAAGAGCAGCGTCGAAGCCGACGTTGGAGTATCTTTTTTAAATTCCTAGGTTTTGCATATTTACTTTTCGTGTTGATTGCAATGGGTAAAGGGTGTTCGACGTCTTCGACGAAAACAACGACCAATATTACCAGTGATCATTTGGCAGTTGTGGATATTATTGGAACGATCGACTCTTCCAGCGGTTCTTCTACTGTAAATAGTGATGATACAAATAAGGCACTCAAACGTGCTTTTGAGGCAAGTGGTAGTAAAGCAGTTGCCTTGAATATCAACTCACCAGGTGGCTCTCCTGTGCAATCTGATGAAATTTGGCAAGAAATCCGTTACCTGAAGAAACAACATCCTGATAAGAAGGTCTATGCTGTGATTGGTGATATGGGTGCATCGGGTGCTTATTATATTGCTTCAGCAGCAGATGAAATTATTGTCAATCCATCGAGTTTGGTGGGATCAATCGGTGTCATTATGCCAAATTATGGTTTAAGCGGATTGGCTCAAAAGCTTGGGATAGAGGATCGTACTTTAACCTCAGGTAGTAATAAAGATATTTTGAGTATGACTAAACCTCTTGATCCAGCACAAAAACAGCATGTGCAATCAGTATTGGATAATGTGCATGCTCATTTTATTAATGCGGTTAAAGAAGGTCGTGGTAAGCGTTTGAAATCAAATGATCCTGCGATTTTTTCTGGTCTATTTTGGACAGGTGAACAGGCAGTTGCCTTAGGTGTCGCGGACCGTAGTGGTAGTATGACGACATTAATGCGTGATCTAAATGTGAGTCAAAAAGTTGATTATACTGTTCAACGTAATCCTTTCGAGTCTATTTTAGGGCGTATGGGGGCAAAGATCGGCGAGGGAATTAGTAGTTCACTTGCAGATCAACTTCAGACTCAACAAAACGCAAAAATACAATAACGCCGCTAAAATATTTTAATCTTCAGGGCTGTACTTCATTGCAGCCCTAGTTTTTTCAAAAATAACTACTCAGTTCTTCCTTTTTGGTTGCTACACTGTTTAAGTGGAAGATACTTTATCAATCTATACGCTTAAAAAGACTGTTATGAAACCTATTATTCATTTTGCCCATGCCAATGGGGTTCCATCTAAAGTTTATCAAAAGCTTTTTCGCCAATTGGAAGATCAATACGACATTATTTATGTTGCTGAGATAGGAATAGATAAGCGTTATCCTATCACAAATGGCTGGTCACATTTGGTAGACCAAGTAATTGATAGTGTTGTGCAACAAGCACAAGGGCGTCAGGTGATTGGTTTAGGACATTCTTTAGGTTCGGTGCTGACATTGATGGCAGCTTATCGTCGTCCTGAGTTATTTTCTCAAGTGATTATGCTGGATCCACCTTTAATTATTGGTAAGGCTTCTTTTGTTTTTCATCTGGCTAAAATTTTTAAGCCTAAATTAGTCGACAAGATCACTCCAGCAGGTCTATCGGCTCGCCGTCGAGATCATTGGGAGTCACGTGAACAAGCTGCCGAATTGCTTGGTTCAAGAGGTTTCTACCAACATTTTGATCCTGACTGTTTTCAAGCATATATTGACTATGCATTAACCAATGATCCGCAAAGAGGTGGGGTGACATTGACGATTCCCAAAGCGGATGAAGTTGGATTATTTAGAACTACACCTTCGATGTGGTGGTTGCCGATGCCCAAACCGCCTGTTCCAGTCCATTTAGTGGTTGGTCGTGACAGTGTTTTCTTAAAAGAAAAATTCCCTCAAGTCGCACAAAAGAAATTGGGAATTCCTTTTTCTGTGGTTGAGGGTGGCCATATGTTCCCACTGGAATATCCGTTGGAAACAGTTGATAAAATTAAAAGTCTGATGCGTTGAGCCAATAAAAAACACATCCGAGGATGTGTTTTTTATTTTTTAGTATTGGGCAAACTGAATCGGTTGTTCTAATGGTTTTTGATTGAAGTAGGCTTGACCATTTTGCCAAGTTAACTGACCCGTACAAAACCATTGTACAACTTGAGGGTAAATGAAATGCTCAAGTTGGTGTACCCGTTGCGCTAAGCTTTCTACCGTGTCATTTAGACTGACTTGAATTGCAGATTGTGCAATGCTTTGACCAGCATCTAATTCTGCTGTTACAAAATGAACCGTACAACCATGCAAGCGATCTCCAGTATTTAACACACGTTGATGTGTATTAACACCTTTATAGAAAGGCAGCAGAGAAGGGTGGATATTTAACATTTTACCTTGCCATTTACTGACAAAGTTTGGTGTTAAAATCCGCATAAAACCTGCAAGTATGACTAAATCAACTTGCCATGCGATCAATTGTTGATGCATAGCTTCATCAAAGCTTTCTCTAGTTGGAAAGTCTTTATGTGAAATGACTGCGGTTGCAATATTGGCATCTTCGGCACGTTGTAATGCATAAGCATCAGCTTTGTTGGATAAGACACCAATGATTTGCCCTGACAGATTAGTATCTATCAGGGCTTGTAGGTTGCTACCGTTGCCAGAGACAAGGACCGCAATTCTCATTATGCAAAGATCACACGAATTTTTTCGTCAGCGCCTTCAACAGATTCAGCATTTTCTTGGATATGACCAATCTTCCAAGCTTTTTCACCTTGTGCATTTAAGACTTCAATTGCTTTATCTGCTTCACTAGGATCAACCGCAATGACCATACCAACGCCACAGTTAAATGTGCGATACATTTCGAAGCGTTCTACATTGCCTTCGCGTTGTAGTAATTGGAATAGCTCAGACCATTCCCAGCTTGATTCATCAATGACAGCTTGTGCGCCATTAGGAAGAACGCGAGGAAGGTTACCTGGTAAACCACCACCTGTGATATGTGCCATTGCATGCACGTCAACTTGTTTGCAAAGTTCGAGTACAGGTTTTACATAAATGCGCGTTGGTTCCATTGCAACATCAGCGAGTGGGCGACCATCAACGATTTGAGTTAAATCTACATTCTTAACATCTAAAATTTTGCGTAGTAATGAATAACCATTTGAGTGAGCACCACTTGATGCTACACCGATCAAAACATCACCGGCTTTGACTTTAGTGCCGTCAATGATCTTACTTTGTTCAACGACACCTACTGCGAAACCAGCAAGGTCGTAATCTTCACCTTCATACATACCCGGCATTTCAGCAGTTTCACCACCGACCAGTGCGCAACCAGCAAGCTCACAACCTTTACCGATACCCGTTACAACGTTTGCTGCAACATCTACATTCAAATGTCCAGTTGCATAGTAATCTAAGAAGAATAAAGGTTCTGCACCACAAACCAGTAAATCGTTTACACACATTGCGACAAGATCTTGTCCAATCGTGTCATGACGATTGAGGTTGAGGGCTAAGCGTAATTTTGTACCTACGCCGTCAGTTCCTGAAACCAATACAGGCTCTTCATAACCTTTTGGAATTTTGCATAGTGCGCCAAAACCACCAAGACCGCCCATGACTTCAGGACGAGTGGTGCGTTTTGCGACAGATTTGATACGATCGACCAGTGCGTCGCCCGCTTCAATGTCGACGCCCGCATCTTTGTAGCTTAAACCAGTATTTGGGGTAGAAGTTGAGTTGCTCATAGTGAAGTCTCCGCATTGGCGGCAGATTATAACCTGAATATACGAAACTCTTATGTTATTTATGCTCGAAAATGCTATCTTTATTAAAAATTTTTTCCATTTATAACGATTACACGAACAAAGGTTAAATTTTATGCAAGATCTGGTACTCCGCCGTATCTTTATCCTCGCTGGGATCGCATTATTGCTTTGGGTGCTTTATCTACTCAAGCCGATTGTGATCCCGTTTGTTGGTGCGTTTTTGATTGCATATTTTTTTAGTCCACTGGTTGACGTCTTAGTGAAGATCAAGCTACCACGTTGGTTAGCGATTAGTGTGGTATTTATCGGTATTGGTGTGACACTAACCGTTGTTTTATGGTTCCTTGCTCCTCTTGTATGGAAACAATTGATTTATGCTCGGGATAGCATTCCAGCAGGTATTCATTGGGTAAATGCAACGTTTCTACCTTGGATGTCTGAAACTTTTGATTTGGTTCCAATGGAAATTGACACTGATCAAATCTCAAAAGTCGTGATGGAATATGTACAAACAAATTATAGCTCAGATAGCATTCAAACCTTTGCTCTACGTCTTGCACAATCAGGTCTAAATTTTATCCAAATTGGTGGGATTATTATTTTGATCCCGATTATTTCTTTCTATTTCCTTTTGGATTGGGAAAGAATGCTGCAAAGTTTACGTCGCTTGATTCCACGTCCATATGAAGCATCTACTTTAAAAATTATCCGCGAATGCCATAGTGTATTAGGTGCGTTTGTAAAAGGTCAGTTTTTAGTGATGCTTTTATTAGGGGTGATCTATGCTGTAGGACTGCAACTTATTGGCTTAGAAGTGGGGCTGATTATAGGGATGGTCGCAGGTCTGGCAAGTATCATTCCATATCTTGGTTTTGCCGTTGGGATTATTGCTGCAGTTATAGCAACTTTATTTCAGTTTGGACTAGATTGGACACAACTGCTTTTGGTTGGAGCTGTTTTTCTTGTTGGGCAAATGGTGGAAGGCTATATTCTTCAACCTTTCCTACTCGGAGATAAAATTGGTTTGTCTCCAGTTGCGGTAGTATTTGCTGTTTTAGCTGGTGCGCAACTCGCAGGTTTTCTTGGAATGTTGATCGCATTGCCTGTTGCAGCGGTGATTGTTGTATTACTCAGACATGCTCGAGACAATTATGAAAAAAGCAGATTCTATGGAATCCCCCAAGAAATGGTTGTCGTTGAAAGTACGCCACAACATGTCAGTGTTGAAACCGATCAAGTAGAGCTTGATCTTGAAATAAAAAACTCTCAAGATACAGAGACTTCTAATCTAAAAGATGACTCCAAGTAAGCGGGGAACAAATTAACTCTATGCGTCAATTACAACTGGATATTGAACCACAACTGGATGCCCGAATTAGTGATTTTTCGGGGCCGGGTTGGGGACCTGTAGTTGATGCAGTGAGACAACTACATACAGGGTTGGTTAGCCGTCTGTATATTTATGGTGGTGCTGGAACAGGAAAAAGCCATTTATTATCAGCGATTTGTGATTCATATCTAGAGCTGGGGCGTCCAGCCATAAAGGTTTCTTTGCTGGCTTTATTAGATGCACCAATTGAAGCGATTACTGCTTTAGAGTTTTATGATTTAGTGGCATTAGATGATATTGATGCAATTAGTGGAGTGCCTCATTGGCAAAAAGCAGTTTTCCATTTGATGAATAACCATGAGGGGCAATTAGTATTCTCATCTCGAGTAGCGCCGATTGAATTGAAATTAGAGCTTCCTGATTTGCAATCAAGATTGACACAGGCTGTGAGCGTAAAAGCGCCAAATGGAAGCTCTTTTGTTGATCGACAGGCATTACTACAATCTGTGATGATACGTCGAGGCATTCATTTTGATCAGCAAATTGTGGACTACTTATTGCACAATGGTCCTCATCAAGCTTCAATTCTTTTACAGACATTGGCTCAATTAGAAAAAATGCTGAAAGGTGAAAAAACCAAGCTATCTAACACCACATTGAAACAAATTTATGCATTGATTGATGAATATCGCCAATAGCATAAAATTTCTTGAGTAATTTCGAGAGCTGTGACAAAGTACGCACAAAGGATGTGGTTGCAAAATCGGATTTTTGCAATACCTAGAAAAATGAAAATAGAAGGAGAACGGTATGCTCAAGCGGACGCTTGCCTGTGCTTTATTTGCGATTACTGGACATGCATATTCAGCAGATATTCTTGTTACGACATTAGTGGATGAAGACAAAAATGATTCCGTTTGTTCATTACGTGAAGCTATATTCTTTTTAAATAATCGAACTGAAGATCAATATAAAAATGGCTACAACGGATGTGGTAATGAAAGTTCTAGCTCTACAATTATATTAAAGCGAGATCAAGAATATAAATTAAATAGTCAGTTAGAAATTAAAGCGCCAATGACCATAGCAACAGCTGCAAGTACGGACTTTAATAATCAGAAGATAGGTTTGAATAATGCGACGATTAGTATAACTGGGAAAAATCGGTTATTTGTGATCGATGATGGTAATGTTGAGAACGATTTAATTATTGTTAATTTGAAAGAGCTTAATTTAAAAGGTTCTGCTGAGCGTATTCCTAATAATGGTGGACTTATTCTAAATCGTGAAGATTTGAGGGTTGAATACTCTCGTTTCATCAATGGTGATGCGAATAAAGGCGGAGCAATATACAATGCAGGTCTTCTATCATCTCAGAAAACGGCTGGTAGAGTCAGAATTTTTAGTAGCATATTTCAACATAATAAAGCAGATCAGGGCGCTGTGATTTACAGTGAAATGCCTCGCTATTTGATTTCACACTCTGTGATTCGAGATAATGAAGGTTTATCTAATCCAGAGGGGGCGTTACTATTCGTCCAAACGGGTTTAAGTGATCAAACGATTGGTACTGCTTTGCAAAATCGAGATGCGGGAATTACAAATAGTACGATTTTTCACAATAAAGGTGGTCATGTCGCTAATATTCGCGAAGGTATGATTTTAAATAATTTGACAGTAATCAAAAACGCAGCTGGACTGTATCTGCAGTCATTAAATCGAAAAGTAACAACAACGATTACTGAGGATGGAGAAACAAAAGAGGAAGTTAAAGAGTATCCGAGTTCTTATATCTCCAACAGTATTATTGTTGAAAATGGTAATAAAAACTGTACAACAACAACGAATGATACAACTGTGGTGCAGAGTAATTTAACAACAGTTGAATGCGATCATAATCCTACCGACCGTTTGCCTAATTTTATGATAGGAAATAACAAACTGATTGCTGGAAAGGATGATTTGGGAATCTGTGATGCACCACCTGCAGATGGTTTGTTATGCCCATACAATACACCTAAAGATCAGATGTTAGGTTTTTTCAAGCCACGTTTATTGGCTTCATATAATCGTTTGTCTGATTCACTTATTGTTAATAAAGGGCGTATTTATAGTGATGGAACGAACTTTAGTTTAGCAAATTGTGAAAGAACAGATCAGCGAGGCGTAAGCCGTACTGGATATACTGAACTGTGTGATATGGGAGCGATAGAGCTGGTCGTTGATCGTAGTAATATTCCAATTGCTGGACAGGATATTTTTTTCAATGACATTGCAAAATTTAATATCTCTGAAAGTTTAGTCGATGGAGAGTTACTTGACCCCGCAACTTGTGAGAAAGTGTTAGGTAAGCGCTCAGATGGGCAAGCTTGGCAGTTTGGTTGTTTGGAAGTTGTTCAGAATCAAACACCGTCGAAAGGAACTCTAACTTTAGATCAAGACGGAAATGTTACTTATGTTCCGTATAGTAATTGGCATGGTGCAGATATATTTAAAATGCGGATTGTAACGACAACAACGCGCTTTAATGATATTTCGAATAATTACATTGAGATTCCAACAACGATTGTACAGGATCCTAAAAATAATTTTAAAAGTAAGACTGTAAATGTTGGTGGAGGAAGTATTGGATTTGGCGCAATTATTATGTTATTGGGCTTAATAGGGTTACGTTGGTTTAAGTCATAATCAAGGATGATGAGATGAAAAATTATAAGAAAGCGTTATTAGCATCAATGGTATTGACATCAATGTCTTTGATTGCTGATATGAGTGATGAGCCTATTAAGGTCACTACATTTGCGGATGAAGATGGTGAAAACTTAAAAGCTTGTTCACTTCGTGAAGCACTTGAAACCGCAAAACGGCGTACTTCTTATGGTGGGTGTGTGGTAACAGATACTCGTTCTAGTACGCAAAAAAATATTCAACTTGAAGCGGGTGTTTATACGTTAAAAAGTGAACTTCAACCACAAGTTGGTGTTTCAATTTTTGGTGCAGGTCCTGTAGATTGGGAAAATAAAAATGTTTTATTGAATGATGTGGTTAATCAATACCCAGCGCAAATTCCTTTACAAACGACAATAAAAGCAGAAAATTCTCGTATTTTTAATACCACTGTCGGTAAACAGAAATTGGTTTTGAGTAACCTGATTCTAAGCGGTGGGTATACCTCTGGGTTGGGGGGGGCAATTTATGCGGGTGCTGACGTTTCTTTGCTAAGTAGCCAAATTTTAGACTCACGAGCAGAGCAGGCTGGTGGTGCAATTTATTTGGCTGGGAATAATAGTGGTTTGTCTATCTCTAAAAGTTTAATCCAAGGTAATCAAGCACCTGTTGGAAGTGTGCTTGCAATGCATGATAAAAATGATTTGGGCTACACTCAGCGCAATATTACAATTAATTCAAGTAGCCTAATTGGAAATGGTCTAGCTAGTTCTAAGAGTATGTTTGAGTTTGTTGGGGAACCAACAGTTGTGCTGGAATCTAATACGATTGCTAAGAATATAGCGAACTCGTCAAATGGAAATCTTATCAAGTTTACAGGGGATGCAGAAGCAGGTACAACAACGGGTAATAGCTCTAGCGTATTAAGTACTTTGAGTCGTTTAACATTAGAGAATAATACCATTGTTCAGAATAATGCATTTACTACACTTTTATATGACAAAATAGGATTGAAGCGCATACGATTTAATGTGTTGGCATATAATGGTGGTGCAGGGACTTACGCGTGTCGTTATCTTTTGGGTGGGGCCAAAGAGCAGAAAGATTTTGCAATGCTTTTTGCTTATAATGCTATAGTGAGAGAGGAAACAACGGAAAATTTCTGTGATTTGCCCGATGAAGTTTTTGTTAATAACGAAAGCAATATTGATGTAAGTGGTAAACCAATCAGTACATACTTAAGTGAGTACATCCCTGCTTCTATCCACACAGGATTTTTGCCCTTATATTATCCTATCGATAATAATAGATTTCAGCAGGATGAAGATAAAAAAATTAAGGATCTAATTAATACAGGGGTGACTGATTGCAGTACAATTGATCAGCGAGGGTTATCTAGAATTACTGATGGTGCTTTGAACTTTGATCCAAATGCACGAAATACTTGTGATATTGGTTCTGTTGAGTTAATGCGTTTAACTGCAGGTGATATTTTTGATCTATCAAATAGTTCAATTAGTCAAATGATCGATAACTATC
>OBJT01000123.1_pt1 | contig 19447 bp, 15 predicted proteins | sample 1519861 | NCBI WGS metagenome assembly OBJT01 (sample SAMN02401118, study PRJEB22541) | soil metagenome, isolate JX
GGTTCATGGTGCGCTGATAAACTGACCAACAGGGGTGTTTAACGAAGCAGAACATGCCGCACGGCTAAGCCCTGCGAGATTTTTCAGCTACTATGCCCAGTTCTCGCGCCGGCGCTAAATCCGTGTGCTTTAGCCCACCACGAAATAGTAAAAGCGATTGCTAACAGCAGGATAAGCACCGGCGGAAAAGCATGGGCTCCCCAGTGATCCAGCAGGATCCCGCCCGTGATACCTCCGGCTGCAATCGCGCCATTCCACGCAACCACATTCATTGAAAGAGCGATATCTGCTCCTTCGCCTGCGGTATCGGCAAGGGCTGTCTGCAGCAACGTTGCTGCTCCTCCAAACGTAAGCCCCCAGATCGCGACACCGACATAAACCACGACAGCAATCTGTGAAAACCACATAAAGGTGAGGGCGACGAGAGCAAAAATAGCGAGGCTTATTAATACGCAGAGTCGCAAATGGCGATCGATTATCTTGCCGGTAATGGCAATCGCAACAAGAGCAGCGAGTCCGAATACCAGTAAGAGGATATCCACCTGTGAACCTAACCCAGCCAAAGTGAGGAAGGGAGAAATGTAGGTGTAGAGAATGTTATGCGCCAGCATCCAGGCTATGACGACGCTCAGCACTGGCCGCACGCCTGGTGTGGTGAGTACATCTGAAATTGGCATACTTTCATGGCGGGAGAGGCCCGGATAATCGGGCACTTTAGCGAGTACCCACACGATTAATATCACCGTTAGTGCAGAGATGGCCAGAAAAGCGCTACGCCAGCCAATCATTCCGCCGAGCCACGTGCCAAGCGGCAGGCCGAGGGATAGTGCTATTGGCGTGCCCACCATAGCAATTGCCATGGCTTTCCCCTGCTGGTGAACAGCAACCATTCGGCGAGCATATCCGGCAAGTAAACTCCACGATAGCCCAGCCGCTACGCCAGCGAAGAAACGTGCTGCCAGAGTCAGCCAGTAGTGTGAGGACCATGCGGTAACAGAGTTAAAAACAAGGAAGCCGACTATTGCGACTAACAATACAGTTCTACGCCGCCAACTCCGGGTTGCCACCGTTAAAGGTATCGCGGCCAGTAAGGATCCCAATGCATAAGCTGTGACGGTCTGTCCAGCAAGCGAGTTGGAAATACCAAGACCTTTTGCCATTTGTGGTAACAGCCCTGCAGGCAGCGTTTCTGTAATGATGCAGATGAAACCCGTCATTGCCAGCGCGAGTAGCGCTGGAATAGGCAGCCTGTTATCGGCTTTGGTAGAACACCGACCAACAGCATCATTTTCCGTATCGAGCGCGATGTCTTTCTCCATAAATCCTTCTTTACTTATATATCGAATGGTATGTATTTAGATGTGAGGTCGCATTGGGTCATCACTTAGCGCATCAGAATAAAAGTGATTAACCTGCTCGCTCTAATATTGTATCGATCAGTACATTATTGGGGGGAGTTTCCTTTGTCAACCTAATATGTATCGTTTAGTATATTATTGCTGCACAGGTGAAACGCGGAGAACACGAATGGCTAGCATGGGAAGACCAAGAACCTTTGACCGGGATAAAGCAATTGAAGAGGCCATGTATCTTTTCTGGCAGCATGGCTATGAATCTACGTCCCTGACCCAACTTAAGGCGGGGATGGGGAATGGCATCTCTGCGCCGAGTTTTTACGCGGCTTTTGGTTCCAAAGAAGATTTGTATCGTGAATGCATACAATGTTATCTGGCTTCGTATGGCCAGGTGACCAGACGACTCTGGGACAGCGCTCTTTCACCGCGTGAGGCTATGGAAACGACTCTGCAAGACTCAGCCCGAATGCAATGCGAGGCGGGTCACCCTTCAGGCTGTATGGTAGCGCTGGGAGCGATGAGTGCGACTTCAGTGGAAAATAAAGCCATTACTGAGCCGCTGACGCGATCTCGCGATAAAACCCGAGCGGGTGTATTAGCGACGATTAAGCGCGGGATTGAAGCTGGCGAGCTTAAAAAGGATGTTGACGTGAAGGCGTTGGCGGCATCTTTCAGCACATTTCTCTTTGGTCTGTCTATTCAGGCGCGTGACGGAGCGAGTATTGAAGAACTGCTCAGCGCTATCACCCAAATCATGCAGCTGTGGGATTGTGGTAGACAGGATTAATCAGCTGGCAGTGACCTGCACCCCCGCTTGCAATATCTGTTCTCAGCAGGAAACTGCCTCACGTTAAGTTTAGGGAGCAGTAGTACTAGCCGGTAGAACCGCAAAGCTTCGCCAAACCTCGTAAGAATGAGGTTCGGACCTGAAGGATTCAAACTGACAGCTTGCGACTTTCTCAAAATCCGCAAGGGCTTGGGTAAGTCGCTTGCGGATCCAGATCCCTTAGAAACTTATGCGCCAAATCCACCATCAATCGTATGCATCGCGCCAGTGACAAAAGAAGCTTCGGGCCCAGCGAGCCATGCAACCATTGAGGCCACCTCTTCAGGTCTTCCGTGTCGTTTAATAGCCATAAAGCTATGCATAAGTTCTTTCATAGGTCCTTCTGCCGGATTCATATCAGTATCTACAGGGCCCGGTTGGACGATATTCACCGTGATCCCTTGCGGTCCGAAGTCTCGGGAAAGACCGCGGGCTAATCCTTGCAGGGCTGATTTGCTGACGGCATAGGCAGCACCCCCAGCCATCGGCATTCGGTCACCGTTGACGGAGCCGATGATTATGATGCGGCCCCCCTCCGGCATCAGGCGGGCAGCCTCAACGGCGGCATGATAGGGTGCGTTGATATTGATGCTGAACAGACGGTCGATGGCATCGCTCTCCAGCTCACGCGCATCACCGAATAATGCGACACCCGCGTTGACCACCAGCACATCCAGTGGGCCGGCATTACGCACCAGATCAATCACGGCTTCGCGATCGGCGCTGTCGGCCATAACGGACTTGGTTCCTGTTTCATTCGCCAGTTTCTCGGCAGACTCACGTGAACCTGCATAGCTGAAAACGACTGAAGCTTCCTCGGCGGCAAAGCGCCTCACTATTGCTGCCCCGATACCCCGACTACCACCCAAAACCAGAACCGATTTGTTTGAAAATACCGCCATCAGGATGTCCTCAATTGTATTGTAGTGGGCATTACAATATTATCAGGTCTAAGAAGTTGTCAAAGGATAGTGTAGTAATGACTACAAAAATAAGTCGTACTCCGGGGCGGCCACGTCAGTTTGACCCCGACAAGGCGGTTGAGATCGCGCAGGATTTGTTTCACTCAAAAGGTTTCGATGCGGTGAGCGTTGGCGATCTGACAAAAGCATTTGGCATTAATCCGCCCAGCTTTTATGCAGCCTTCGGCAGTAAGTTTGGTTTGTATAAGCTGGTACTGGAACGTTATGCATCCAATGGAGCTATTGCGGTTCAGGCATTGTTGCGTAATGACCGCCCAGTCGATGAATGTCTTTCCAACGTTCTTGCAGAGGTTGCCAGACGCTATGCTGCCGACCCTGATGCGACCGGTTGCCTGGTGCTAGAGGGTGTCCATTGTGATGATGATAATGCGCGCGCGTTAGCCTGTAGTCTCCACGCTGTGGCTGAAAAGATGATGCATTCCTACATTGCTGGGCACTATCCGGAGGAAGCGGATCGGCTGACCGACTTTATGGGAACCATGATGTCTGGTCTTTCGGCTCGTTCACGACAGGGGGTCACCCCGGAGCGGCTGCTGGAGTCTGCGCGTTTGGCTGGTCAGTTGTTGGCACAGCAATTCGACACAGTGGAAGTTCATTCAATGAGTTAGCCTGTCTACGGCAATAGTTAATCCCCTATACACAGTGACAGGCAAGCATGTAATGCGTGCTGTGGTGGCCATTAGCCCTCTTTACTGTTGTTCAATCAGTTTGTGATTTCTCGGCGAAATCTAGGGAGGATTACCTGAAACAGGGTGTCTTTAGCAATGGTGAGCAGGTAAGGATTTGCTCATTTCTGAGCCGTGGCATCATTTGCAGCCAGGTGCTCCAGCCCCTGTTGGGTGATTTTTACGCTGTAGTAACGGTTTGGGTTGAGGGGCTCAGATTCGAACTCAATCAACCCCGCGCGCTCTAATGGGATTAAGCTCAGGGCGGTTCTGTCTTCTCTTTGTTTAGTTGCAGGGTTATATCTAATCTGGCAACCATGGCTTCTGTCCCCCCTTAACAGAAACTTCCTTCCATCGTTCATAGCACGAAGTATTGCCTGAGATGTGGCTGAGTAAGGCATCAGGAACCCTCTGTAGCTGAAGAGATTTAATTATAGATCTAATTCAGCTTCACTGATCCCTACTTTTCTTTTACTTCAAGCAGACACCATCAAACAAATCAATATAAATATTATTCGGTTTCAAGGGGTTAATGTCATTTTTCACTTAATCTATATACATCTCTGCATGTGGCATTGTAGCAACCATAATGACACTGAATAGTGTTGCATCGGCCTCCAGTGAGCGCCCCTGAATCAGAAGGAGGCAGATACTTTCAGCCTCCTTAAAGTTCATATAGTGCGGGTGCTTATTATCAGGCTGCACTGTTTAATTCAGTCGTCGGCAGTAGGGTTTTACTCCCTTTCAGGGTGAATAGGGATACGATAGTAAAACTCAGCGTAATACTTCCCAGAATGAGATAAGCCTGGTGGAAGCCAACGGTGTCGTACATTCGCCCGACCCATGCAGATAGCACCACACCGAAAAGCTGTTTTGATAAGTTAAACCCAATCAGGAACAGCGTTGCCGAAAGTTTAGGGTTAAAGGCTGATGAAATATATTTGAAGGTACCCACCAGCAAGAACGGGAGCTCAAACATATGCAGCATTTTCAAGATAACCACTTCGATAGATGAAGAGGCAAAAGAAGAACCCAGAATACGCACTGACATAATAATACCGGCAGTTAACAGGGCGTTTTTCGCGCCAATGCGGTTAACGATGGCGGGGGCAAAGAACATAATCATCGCGTTGAGTAATTCCCCACCCGTGGTGACAAAGCCAAACACCTCGGTTCCGCGCTGAGGACTGGAGAAAAAGCCTTTAAAGAAGTTGGCAAACTGCTGATCGAACACGTCATATACGCTGGCCACACCCACCACATAAACAATAAACCCCCAGAAACGTGGCATTCGTAGTAGTTGTGCGGCTGTACGCATTGAGAAAGCCTGTCGGTTGGCTCCCAGTGCGTCGATGACCAACTCGCTGTTACTCCCTTCCGGGCGTGACATCAAAAGCAACACTCCCAGAACAAGTGCAAACCCTGAGGCAATCCAGAAGGTAATATTAGGGTCTATGCCAAACAATATCCCGGTGATGGAGGCGCACAGCGCCCAGCCAATACAACCCGAAACGCGTACTTTTCCGTATTCAAAACGATTAGCGCGGCTGACGCGTTCAATATAGGCTTCTACCGCCCCGGAACCGCTCGAGAAGACGACTCCAAGATAAATACCGCCCGCCAGCGCACCGGCGAAGATGTTCAACTGCAATAACGGTGACAGCACAAAAATAAAGAAGGGCGCAAACAAGATCAGCAAGACCGTAATGGTCCACAGCAGGTGCTTGCGTAACCCAAGTTTGTCTGAAATCAGACCAAACACCGGCTGAAATATAATCGCGAACAGCGAGATGGAGGAGAAGACGATCCCCGTTTCTGTTTTGGTCAAATGGTTAACTTCTGCCAACCAGACCGGGAAAAAGGGAAAGTAGGCCGACATAATGAAGTAGTAAAAGAAAAAGAACAGCATAAAGTAAATGAAGTTATGTCGTTCTCTTGGTGCGAGTTCAGAGAGTTTCATTTTATATATTCCATCCTGTGACACGCGTCATCACTAAAGGCGCCTTACTGATGGCTCCGCTCTTTCAACCCAGCTACAGGGTAATCTATGTTCCCGGGTTATCCATCCGCTTGCCATCCTGATGCGACTCGAATGATATTGTGCGTCGGTTTTATTTTTGGGGACTTAACGTCCCCGATTATTATTGGAAGTGGAGCGTTAACTGATATTGCCATTGTGTTTCAAGCAGGAGCCATTGCTGAAGTACGCTGGGTGTCCAGGAGTCATCACCACCGACGCCCATATGCAGGCTATCAAGGGTTATCCAGACACCTTTCTCCGGCTGCATCCAGTGCCAGTGGTCGGTCTCCATTAATTGCTTGGTGCTGTAAGGCTGGACGGAGAAGTGGAAATCACCTGCCACATGCCAGCGCCCCCAGTCCAGCGCTTGGCAGTCACAACGCAGGCCGTTCTCCGTGGGGAAAATGTACGGCGTTGTCATGTCTTCCAGGGACAGCTCCCAACGAGAGAAGCAGGCGCTGGTGCGACGATCCGGGTAGTTTTCATGCGGACCGAATCCCAGCCATGAAACCGGTGTGTTCTGATCACAAACCTGGAAGTTCAACCCGACACGCGGTAGCGGCGGTAGTGTTTCAGCACGTTCACCGTCTACAGCCAGATGCAGTTTGCCTTCAGCATCAAAAGTCATCCGCCAGTGGCTGACGATCACCACTTCATCATTGCTCAGGTAGTGCCAGCGACTGTCAATCACCACCTCATGGGCCAGACGCTGTGCGTCGCACTGCACACAGCTGGCGGTGAGGGAGTAGAGCCCTGCGCTCTTCCAGCGTTCAACCCAGGCGTTAGGGTCGATACGTTCCACTTCACTGATGCCAATGTCGTTGTCCAGAGGAGCACGCACGAACTGGTCGCGTAGCGGGGTCAACAGTTGTTCAGTTCCGTCAACCTTCCAGTGCGACAGCAGGCCGCTCTGGCGATCGATAATCCACTCCTGAGTGCCGTGGCGTATTGTCCAGGCGCTGTCACTGTGCTCAAGTTCAGGCGCAACGCCTGCGGGCAAAGGCTTGCGAAGAAGGAGTGGGGCGGCGAGGGAAAATTGTTGCCAGGCAACGCGATGGCTGGCATCTGACCAGGCGGTGGGCTGCGGTTGGCTAACCTCCAGCTGCAGCCAGACGTCTTCTGCTCCGGTGGGCAATTTCAGCGCTTCGCTCAACGTCAACTCGCAATGACCTTCAGGAGCGATATTCAGCATCACACTGCCACGGACAACTGTCTCCCCTGCCGCCTGCACCTGCCAGTGCAGTTCCTCGTTATCAGTTGTGCGGAACAAATATTCGCTTGTGATGCTAACGCGTAATGGATTTTGCGACAGCAGAGCAAACTGGAAGAATTGTTGCGCGTGTTTGGCCTCAATCAAGGACGGGTGTGGGCGGCGATCAGGAAACACCAGGCCGTTCATACAAAACTGGCGATCGTTGGGTTTATCACCAAAGTCACCGCCGTAGGCCCAACCCGTGCTGCCATCGTCGAAGGTTTTCGTAATGGCCTGATCGGCCCAGTCCCAGATAAATCCGCCCTGCAGGCGGGGATAATCGCGGAATGCCCGCCAGTAATCAGCAAAATTACCCAGACTGTTGCCCATGGCGTGGGCGTATTCGCAGAGGATTAATGGGCGCTGCTCGCCGGGCATGCTGATCCACTTTTTGATACCCCACTTCGGTACAGCCGGAATGGGCAGATCGCTGTCTACGCGGGCGTACATTGGGCAGAGAATATCGGTGGTTGTGCTGTTCGCGCCGCCACCTTCATATTGCACCGGGCGAGACGGATCGTTACGTTTTAGCCAGTGATACATGGCCTCGTGGTTGCCGCCACCGCCTGATTCATTACCCAATGACCAGATGATAATTGAGGGGTGATTACGGTTGTTTTGCACCATGCGTGCGACGCGCGCGCTCCAGGCAGGTAACCAGGACGGATCGTCCGAGAGGCGGTTCATAGGCACCATGCCATGGGTCTCGATGTTAGCTTCATCGATTACGTACAGGCCATAGCGGTTACAGAGTTCATACCATCGTGGTGTATTAGGGTAATGGGAGCAGCGAACGGCATTAAAGTTATTCTGCTTCATCAGCAAAATGTCCTGCACCATGTCCTCTTCGTTAACAACCTGGCCATGCTGGTGGTGATGCTCGTGGCGGTTAACGCCACGGATCAGCAGTGGCTTGCCATTCAGCTTTAATAGGCCGTTGTCGATTTCAACCCGGCGAAAGCCAATATCCCAGGCTTCAGCTTCTAGCAGCTCTTCACCGCGCCAGAGAGAGACTACTGCCCGATAGCAACTCGGTGTTTCCGCACTCCACAAGGCCGGGCGTTCAACCGGCAAACGCATCACAGTGCGTTCAGCATAGCTGCCACGTTCATCAATAACTGGCGAGCCGGGCTGTTGTTGATGGCTGGCAACCTGTTGGACGCCAGCCCACAGTTCAACGCTGACCTTCAGCTTTTCAAGCAGCTCAGGCGGGGCTGAAACGGTGACGCTGACCTCCAGCGTGGCGTCACGGTAGAGCGCATCCAGCTGCGGAGTGAGCTGAACATCGCTCAGATGCAACACCGGTTTATTCAGCAACCAGACGGAACGGAAGATCCCACTCATCCGCCACATATCTTGATCTTCCAGCCAGGTACCTGCACTCCAGCGCATCACCATCACACAGATGCGGTTATCGCCCGCACATAAAAATGGGCTGAGATCGAAGGCAGCCGGTAAGCGACTGTCCTGTGAGTACCCCACCCATTCGCCGTTGCACCACAGATGAAACGCAGAGTTCACCCCATCGAAGATAATCTGCGTCTGGCCTCTGTCCAGCCAGTTTTCATCCATGCTGAATATCAGTGAGTAGCAGCCTGTGGGGTTATCTTCGGGTACGCGCGGTGGTGTGGTTTCTATAGGGTAACGCACGTTGGTATAGATGGGCGCATCATACCCCTCCATTTGCCAGTTCGAGGGGACGGGAGTGCTTCGGCTGTCCGTCAAATCGCTTTCCAGCCAGCGGGCATCCACCTCAAACGGGCTGCGGGCATATGAAAACTGCCACAGACCGTCAAGCTTGCGGCGCTGAGCAGAGGGCTGATTTTCTTTTGCCGCGTTAAGGTCACGCCAGCTGGCAAATGTTGGGTGAGCCGCTAAACGATTGAGGTGCGTAATGCTCTGGTTTTGCCAGTCCTCTCGGGCAAGCACGTCATGAAACAAGAGGCCCCGGGAGCTGTGGGAATCGCGATTATGCATAGATATACCCGTTGAATGAATGAAATGTCGTTCGCTAGACATCAATGGGTGATTTATCAGGTATTTTCTCTTGGGCGACAATATTGGCGAAACTGAAACTCCTTAGCGATCACGAAACACCACAAAAATGATGACATTTTGTCGTTTTTTAAACATAAAATGTTAGCGAATGACATTGTGTTTTAAGACCCCAGGAGACGTTAATGCAGAGCCGAATGGCAACTCTTGAAGATGTGGCACGCGAGGCCGGTGTGTCACAGCAGACGGTTTCGCGTGTGTTGAATAAACCCGATGTGGTGTCTGAGCGCACTCGCGATAAAGTTATTCTCGCGATGCAGGCGTTGCACTATGTTCCTAACCGTTCGGCACAGCTGCTGGCGGGTAAGTCTGCGCCATTAATTGGCTTGATTACCGCATCGTTAACCTTGCATGCGCCCTCGCAAATCGCTGCGGCGATAGAAAATCACGCGGGGGCACATCAACTCGAGGTCGCGATTGCGATGCCTGAGATTGCCGGTTACGCTTCACTTCAGGCGCGGTTAAATGAGTTTCGAGCACAGAATATTCGTGGTGCAATTATCAATCTTCCTCTGGAAGCCAGTATTGCGGAAAAGCTGGCGAGTGAGAATTCGGACATTTGCTGTTTGTTTTTAGACATTTCACCGGAGACTGATGTCAGCTGTGTGCGCTTTGATCATTTAGATGGTTGTGGTGCTTGTATTCGTCATCTCTGGGAAATGGGGCACCGGGAGTTCGGTTTGCTGGCCGGGCCTGAGAGCTCTGTTTCAGCACGCATGCGCCTGAACAGTTGGCGTGAAACTTTGCACAGACATGGGGTGAGTAACGCGGTGACGGTTTTTGGCGACTGGAGTGCGGCCAGTGGCTGGCACAATGCCTTCAAGCTGTTGCATCAGTACCCGAAGATCAGTGCAATCGTTGTGGCGAACGATCAGATGGCCCTCGGAGTATTGAGTGCGCTAGCGCAGCTCAATCGCAGCGGGAGTAGGGCGGTCTCTGTCACCGGTTATGATGACACGGCAGACAGCCTCTATTTTCAGCCGCCGCTAACGACCGTGGCGCAGGACTTTAACAAACTCGGTAAGCGGGCTGTAGAGTTGCTCATAAAACAGATGACTGATCCGCAAATAAGGATCCGTGAGCTGCTGCCGACACGACTGGTTATTCGCCAGTCGACCTGGCCCATAACCGGTCAAACCGGGAATGAGCAGGCGCAGTTAATCACAGAATTAAAAACTCTAGTGGAAAAGCTGTAGGACCTGCGCCCTGCAGCAGAAACCCTTCTTAATTAACAATAATGTTTTCATGAGCACCTTTCTGGTCACTGTATAAAAGCAGTATCCGAAATATAGCTTCGGCTCATAAGGTCATTATTCTTAGGTCATATACGGTCCTTGTCATGGAAAAGCTGCATCCAGTAAGGGTAGGGAATAGCAGGCTGAGAAAGAATGTTAAGTTTTTGCAGTTGCTCGTCTGAGAGCACAAGATTCTGCGCCTCCAAATTCTGCAGCAGCTGCTGTTCATTCTTCGCGCCGATGATCACCGTGGTGACCTCCGCACGACCCAAAAGCCATGCATGTGCGACTGTGGCTGCGGAACAGCCCATTTCCCGACCGATGGCAATCAGTTCGTCAACTATAGGGTCGACGCGAGCAACGTCTACCGGTGGAAAGTTAAGCTTTGAACGCCTGCCTTGTTGTTTATCATCCTCATGCTTTATCGCGTATTTTCCACTGAGGTAGCCGCCGCTGAGAGGGCTCCAGATCATCAGTGCATGATCGCTTTGCTGTGCTGCTTTCGCGATATCAAACTCAATATCACGGCATGCCAGCGAGTAGTGAACCTGATTACTGGTAAAACGGGCCTTGCCGTGCTGCTGCGAAAAGCCATCAGCTTGCACCATTTCAGCCGCGCTGAAGTTACAGGCACCGATATGACGTACCTTGCCCTGCGTGACCAGGTCGTCGAGCGCTCGTAGTGTTTCATCAAGCGGAGTGAGGTTATCGCGATCGTGCAATTGCAGCAGATCAATATGGTCGCGCTGCAGTCGCTGCAGACTCTTTTCCACCGTGCGAATGATATGCGAACGCCCCAATCCGACATCATTCGGACCAGAACCGGTCCGCAAGCGCACTTTGGTTGCGACCATCATTTTGCTTTCGTCTGCTTGCAATGCTTTCAAAGCCTGACCCAAAACCCTCTCTGACTGGCCCTGCGAATAGACGTCAGCGCTGTCGACGAGGTTGATGCCATTTTCCAGTGCGACGCTGATGCAGAGGCACGCGTAAAACTTGCTATTGCGGGCATGGGGATTGTGCAGAGCCTGAATTTCATCGTGGCACCGGCATTAAGAGACAACAAGCTGGTTCGCATCCTGACCAACCTGGAAACTCAGGCACCTGAAGTCAGCTTGCTTTGGCCACGCAATCGCCATCTTCCTGCCAGAACAGAAGCAGTGATGCGCCTGTTTAGCGAGTGGGTTAGGGATGCGATGGATCAGCGATGAAAGCCTGGCTGGCCTTATTGCATTTGCAGGCCGCTTAGCAGATGCATCGTCTCCGCACCTGCATCCTCGGTTTTTCCTCGTGACTGGCTGTGCTGCTGACATGTGAATATTCATAGCGATAACGTACTGCGGTGTAAATGCCGCTAAGAAAGTCATACTGCATGCGCAGCGAGGGTTTCCACGTCACTTTTCAGGCGAAGGAGGCCTAACCGCAGAGGCAAACCCCTGCGGTTTAGCGAGAGCGTTCATGAATTAGTGACGTGATTGCGTCAGCGGTGTTTTTTCGTGTTGTGTCGAGGATTTTTTAACTGCACTGCGTTGCAGCAGCCAACCAAAAAGCAGGATGGACAGGGCGCACACCAGAAACAGAACGCGACCCCAGAGGGGATTCGGCACCAGAATTAACAGCATTAAACCTGCACCCATCCATATCGATATTCGCCCAATCTTACTGCGTTGCAAACGGTCAAACTCATCCTGATCCGCTTCGGCATAAACGGGCGTTTCCATATTGTGATAAAACGCCTCGATCCTTTTCTGACGAGCACCTGCGTGAGGGCGGTAGAACAGTTGCGTCAATAAGAAGAAGCCGCCTGTAAATACCAGATGACTGAAGATATTCCAGATAGCGGAGAGGTCGTGCATCTCACGATCGGTAAATGTCAGTTTCAGCAAATTCGCGACATCATTTGCGGTGAACCAGTGACTGATTGCCCAGGACACCACAAGTCCAAACAGAACCGTTACCCATGCTGCCCAATCCGGCACTTTGCGAATAAACACACCAAAGAATAACGGCACGACAATGGGAGCCTGCAATAGCGTACCTACCTGAATCATCAAATCAAACAAACTGACCGACTGCATACCGTGCATGTACTGCGCGACCAAAATCACCAGAAGGCCATTAATCATGCAGACCATTTGTCCTACGCGAAGCTGATATTTCTCACTGCGCGGTTGGTCACGATTGATGATAGGCGTCCAGAAACTGCGGACAAAAATGCCCGAGTTGCGGTTAAGTGCGGCATCCATCGACGACATGGTCGCAGAGAAGAGTCCCGCCATGAGTAGACCGACGGTGCCGAGCGGCATCGCACGCTCTGCGAAGAGCAGGTAGACGGCATCGGTGGCGTTTTTACCCAACTCGGGATGGGTGTTAGCGGCATCAGGGTAGAGTATCGCTACTGCCCAAGGCGGAATAAACCAGATAAGCGTACCAAAAAGCATTAACACCAGAGCAAATAGCGCGGCTTTCTTCGCATTCACACTGTCCTTGGCGGTGAGGAAACGGTAACAGTCCTGCATGTTGTTTATGCTTTGGACCTGTTTGATGAAGAAGAACAGGAAGCAAACGATGAGCAGTGCCGGATAGTGTGGTCCCACGTCAGCCCCGGTAAAGAAGCCAGAGGGAAATTCGGTGACCAGTTTCACCGGCCCGCCCACTTTGAACAGCGCCACGCCCGCGCAGGCAACAGAGATGATAGCTATGACAAGCGTCTGAACGAAATCACTGGCAACGACACCCCACGCGCCACTCAATAGTGAAATCAAAAGTACGGCCATACCTGTTACCCACAGCGTCAACGTGACGTCGTAGTGGAAAACTGCACTGGCAAACACCGCCAGACTATTGAGCCAGACGCCCGCACTGAGAATGCTCAGTGGGATTAACATCCAGGTAAAGAATTGCTCGTTGCCACGGCCAAAACGCTGGCTGATGGCTTCGGTGGGGGTATCAACTCGCATCTGGCGAAACCGGGTGGAGAACCACCACCAGGCCGCGATGTATCCCACAACATTACCCAGGAACACGGTGATGACGTTGAAGCCGTAACGATAAGCCTGACCAGCTGCGCCGGTAAAGGTCCAGGCACTGAACTGCACCATAAACGCGGTGGCACCTACCATCCACCAGAGCATGCGGCCACCGCCGCGAAAGTAATGGCTGGATGATCCGGTTCCCATCTTTTTAAACGCATAGGTAATTGCAATCATTAAGATGAAGTAGCCGATCATGACGATGGTATTGAGATCCATAACATTCACTCTTAGTCGGGGCACAGGTGTAATTGCATTTGTATGACTAAATGCGTCATTGGAATCAGTTGTAAAAGTATTACCAGAGTAAAACAAAATGCGTCACGCTAAAGTGTGATCAGCTTCAATGCCCAGGTTGCTAATGCGTGTGCTGGCTGGCATTTTTGCCAGAATGTGTACCGCAATACTTTTCTCTCTGAATCTATTTGTATTACTAATAGAGTGATTGATGAATGGTGGAGAGGGCGATGAAGAGAAGATTTCAGCGAGTTGGCTGGTTGTTGGCAGGATTGATTTTAGCCGCCTCGTGTCAGGCGCACAGCCGCAGCCTGGCATTTTTATCCTTAGAAGATATGCAACTTACACGTATCGCATTGCAGCAACATCGCGCGGCCCCGCAAACCGAGCAAGCCTGGCGTGAACTGAAAAGCGAAGCGGACCGTGCGCTAAGTCAGCCCGACGCCACCGTGATGCGAAAAGGGATGTTGCCACCCAGCGGGTCCCGGTATGACTATCTCAGCCTGAGCGCGTATTGGTGGCCAGACGCATCGAAAGATGCCGCTAACTGGTCATTACCTGCGGTCAAGCAGATATTGCGCGTGGTGCAGTGATCCAGGCAGAACGTGAAACGTGGCTTTTGTCCCTACCCTTGACCCATAAAGGAGAGCAACCATGAACTGGCAACCGCTATTCTTGAGTGAGCAGGAAGCCTTACAGCTGGCTGAGGCGTTGAAACACAATTCGCTACTTGGAGACACTCTTCGTCAGCAGCAGGCTTCACTTGAATTGACGTTGCTCCAGCCCGTATGGATACCGGGACAGGGCGAAGCGGGCGGTGCTGAGCATTCACAGCACAAACAGAATTATCAAACATTGAGTCAGGCAGGACGCTTCTGGTTAATCACTCATGATGAGCGATATAGACTGCGGGCACTGGCGCTACTCGAGGGATACGCAGCCATTTATCCTCAACTGGGCGATGCCGTCAGCAAAGACACCAATCCACCCGGGCGCCTGTTTCATCAGACCCTGAATGAGCACATGTTCTTGTTGTATGCAGCTGAAGGCTATCACTGCATTTTACCTACTTTAAATGCGCTGCAACGTGAAACGATTGAGGCTCGTCTATTGAGGCTCATGGCAGAGGAGGCAATGACGCTGCACGCGAGCACGTTCGATATTGTGCATAACCACGGTATCTGGTCCGTTGCAGCCGTGGCGATTTGTGGGTATGTGATAAGCGATAGTCGTATGGTGGAAGCTTCGTTAAAGGGTTTGCGCAATGATGGTGTGAGTGGCGGTTTTTATGCCCAGTTAGACCTGCTTTTTTCGCCAGACGGTTACTATATCGAAGGCCCGTACTATCAACGCTTTGCTTTGCGCCCTTTACTGTTACTAGCCGAAGCAATTGATCGCCGGGAACCGGGCCGTAACATCTGGCAATACCGCGATAATTTGATTCGTAAATCCTGCTATGCATTGTTCCAACTCGCCTTTCCTGACGATACCTTGCCTGCGTTAAATGATGGTTCCAAAAGCATGAATTTATGCGATGAGGGGGCGCTGATGGCAGTGAGCCTGTGCTGGCAACATTATGGGCCAGATGCGCGGCTGGCAGCATTGATGCAACGTCAGGGAAGGGTATGGCCCTCAGCGGGGGCAATTGCGATGGAGCAGCTTGATGCTGTCGACGTGCGGGTGCGCTTTGATGAGAGTGTATTGCTACGCGACGGCATCAATGGTGATCGAGGTGGAATTGGCATTTTGCGTCAGCAAGATGCCGAACAACTGACGCACATGGCGCTTTTGTGGTTTGGTCAGCATGGCAGTATTCCTCAACTGCATTCAGCATTGAATCACGGTCATTTTGATGGATTGCATCTCAGCTATTTCAGTCGGGGTCGCGAGATCCTGCACGATTATGGCTTTGGTCGCTGGGTGAATGTGGAACCTAAATTCGGCGGCCGTTATCTGCCAGAAAATAACAGCTACTGTAAACAAACCGTCGCGCATAATACCGTGGTGGTTGACGAGCAAACGCAGAATAGCGCCAGTAGCGCTCAGGCAGAAACACGTTGGGGCGAATGCCGGTTCTTTGTAACGGATGCGCAAGCCGGGCAGGGCATCAGCGCGATATTGCGTGATTATGTGCCTGGTGTAACCCAGCAGCGCACGGTGTTGATGCTTAATCTGGCTGGACTGGAGTCTCCGTTACTGCTGGATTTGTTCCATCTTTGCAGTGATGAACGTCATCAATATGATTACTGCCTGCATACTCAGGGGCAGATTATCACCAGCAATCTGACATTAAAGAGCTCGAGTGTTCGCGTACCACTGGGGAGTGACGCCGGCTATCAACATTTGTGGCACTGTGCGAATGCATCCATCGAAGCTGGCGAATGTGGACAGTTAACCTGGCTGGCTGGAGACAGCTTCTACACAGCGACCTGTGCTATGCCAGAAGGCGGCGAGTTCATTGTGGCGATGAGCGGGGCGAATGATCCGCACTTTAGTTTGCGCCTGGAGCCAATGTGGTTATGGCGTAGTCGAGCAACCACGACGCTGTTTGCCACTGCAATTGAAACACATGGATATTTTGATGAGTCGAGTGAGATTTCGCTTAAAGCCCGAAGCCAGGTCCGGGCTGTTAAGGTGCTGAGTGAGAGTCTTGATTGCAGCCGAGTGAGTATATTGCTGGAGGATGGGCGGGAGGTTGTCGTCAATGTGGGTAAGGAGAGTTTTGATACGGAGTGGCAGCATCACCCCCGGGAACATTGACGCAATACGGAGATGCTGAAGTAAAGCCGAAGCTGCGGGAGCGGCTTTGGTCCACAAAGAACTAATGGCGATCAGAACCGACCGCACATAAATTTAAAGACGATGCTTGCTGCTCTTCATCAGGTCCAGAGAGGCTTGCTGCGCCGCGTCGGCATCGCCAATCATAATCGCCTCATAAATCTTCTTATGATCGTCAAGACAGGTTCCGCCTTCTTTGGAGGACCAGGTGAAAAACCATTTGAAGATGGTCGCCAGTACATTACCAAAGGGTACGTAGAAGCAGTTATCAGTAGATAGAAAAATCAGGCGATGGAAGGCTGTATCGATCTCAAGCCAGCGTGACTGGTCAAAAGGTTTTGTGGCAGAGATGGCGCTCATTTCACGGTAAAGGCGTGATAACTCTATGCGCTGCTCTTTACTGGCATTCACCGCCGCAAGCCGAGTTGCCTGCGGTTCAATCACACGACGAAACTCCAGAAACTGGTGATACATATCTTCCGTGGCTTCGATGCCATTCATCCACTCCAGTAATTGTACGTCCAGAATGTTCCAGTGTGGGCGATCGCGAACGCGTGTGCCAATTTTGGGGCGTGACTCCAGTAATCCCTTAGACGATAACAGCTTTAACGCTTCACGCAGCGCTGTACGGCTGACGCCGAAACTCACACAAAGTTCTGCTTCACTGGGGAGAACATCGCCAACTTTCAAATGACCTGCCAAAATCTTGCGGGCGAGGTCGCTGGCGATAAGTAGGTCAAGACCGCGCTGGCCTGGCGCGATGGCTTCAAATTGCATTCTATTTGTCATACCTGAAGTCTAACATGGGCAAATGATATCGCAGGAGACAGGAAACGCCTACCTCGTACAGGGAAATGCTGGCGTCTCCTCTCAAAAACAACCCTATGGCATCATCTGGCCGCCGTTGACGTCGAGCACTTGTCCCGTGATATAGCCGCTACAAGCGTGTGACGCCAGAAACAGAAAACTCGGTGCAACTTCCTCACTGGTGCCAAAGCGCCCCATGGCAATGGTGCCAGAGATACGCTCGCGCACTTCCGCAGACTTATCCGCGTGGAAGGCCGTGTCAATGGTGCCGGGGGCCACAATGTTGAAGCGAATCTGATCGCGCGTAAACTCTTTCACCCAGTTGCGGTGAATATCGTGTAGCCAGGCTTTGGAAGCAGCATATATTCCAGCGCCAGGCCCGCCACCTTCACGCGCTGCTATCGAACCGGTGCTGATGACAGCACTCGTGGTACCGCGTTGTTGGGCAGATTGGCGCAGCCATGGAAGGGCGTATTTTGTGGTCATAAGCGCAGATCGCGCATTGAGATCCATAACATGTTCATAAAATGCATCGTCTACCGCTTCCAGGCCGTTACGCCCGCCGAGTCCGCCTGCGTTATTGATCAGCACATCTAACCCCCCGAAATGTGCCGTAAAGTCACGCACCAGTTGTTCACACTCTACCGATTGAGTGAGGTCGGCTTGGAAATACGCCACATCTGCACCCCACTGGCGCAGTTCAGTGAGTTCAACTTCAAATGCGCTAGCGGGGCGTGAACCATTTACACCGACACATGCTCCCTGCTGCAGAAAGGCTTTGGCAGTCGCAAAGCCGACGCCTGCAGTAGAACCTGTTATCAGTACACGTTGATTGCGAAGATCGGAAAACATAGTTATATCCTTCTCTTGGGCTTCTAGTCATACAAATACTAACGGGAGAAGAATTGTTAGCCAAACAGAAGGGGTTCAGGAAGTGCGGGTAGTCACAGAAAAAATAAATTAGTCATACAAAATAAACAGACGAGGCCACTCGCTAACGTGCGTATCTGCTGGAGTATTGGGAGGCAGGGCTTACCGTTTGACAGGATGTTGAGAATGATTATCATCTCATGGTTTGTGAAAGGAGAGCACATGAAAATCTACTGGACGAAGAAGAGCATCCCTGAGTTAAAGAACCTCACGCCCGGGCAACGGAAACGCAATTTTAAGCCGCCTGACTCAATTAGGGAGAATTGATGATTAACAATAATATCCGAGCGATGATCGGAGGGGCTCTTTTGATGTTGTCAGCCCTGGCAACGGCGTTCGCAGCCCCTCCTGAGTCCATGCCTGCGGAACATCCAAACTCGCAGCGTATCTCTGTTCAGACAGAAGGCTCGGGAACGGATGTCATACTGATCCCGGGGCTGGCATCGTCTCGCGAAGTCTGGTCCAATCTAGCATCACGTTTACAGTCGAGCCATCGCGTTCATCTTATAGAGCTTGCGGGCTTTGCGAGTACACCGGCTATTTCCCACCCAGACGGGAAAATCATCGCACCGACAGCTGACGCCATCGCTGAATACATCCACACCCAGCACATGAAAGCACCGGTGATCATTGGCCATTCTCTTGGCGGTGAGGTGGCATTGATGCTGGGGGCCCGGCACCCTGACGAGGTGGGACGCTTGATGATTGTCGATGCTTTGCCATTCTATACTTTGATGATTGACCCTGCGGCGACCAGCAAAACGGCTTCCCAGCGGGCCAGTGCGACACGGGACTGGCTACTGGCGCAGTCGCCGGAGCAATTCGCAGCGTTCCAGAAAACATCCATCACCCGTTTAGCGAAAACCGAGGCTGTCAGGCCAGCCTTGGTAGCTGCGGGGATCAGTTCTGACCGCAAAACCATTGCGGATGCAGTCTATGAACTGATGATTACCGATCTGCGCCCCGAACTTGGCCAAATTAAAGCGCCAATTGAGGTCGTGTACGCATATGACAGTTTATTTGGGGTGCCAGCATCCGGGGTGGAGGCCATGTACCGTCAAGCCTATGCCTCTGCGCGAGATATCCATTTCACACGTATTGATGACAGTTTTCACTTTGTCATGCTGGATCAGCCAGAACTGTTTAACAGCGCGGTTGAGTCATTCTTAAATGATTAAAGTATGTTAATGGCGCATATTAAACCGTGGCAGGCTCCCGAAGGATTAGAACCAATTAAAGCGCGAAAACTATCAGGTCTTATTTAACTGGATT
>OBJT01000124.1_pt1 | contig 19344 bp, 16 predicted proteins | sample 1519861 | NCBI WGS metagenome assembly OBJT01 (sample SAMN02401118, study PRJEB22541) | soil metagenome, isolate JX
GCTTGAGTAAGGCTTCGGTGTGGCTAACGATATTTTCCACGGTAAAGCCAAATTCTGGGAACAGTTTACCGGCCGGTGCAGACTCACCGAAGGTGGTCATGCCGACAATGGCACCGTCCAGACCAACATACTTGAACCAGTAATCGGCAATACCGGCTTCCACTGCCACACGCGCTTTCACGCTGGATGGCAACACGGATTCGCGATACGCCGCATCCTGCTTATCAAACACGTCAGTGCTTGGCAACGATACCACACGGACTTTATGACCGCTGGCCCCGAGTTTATCCGCCGCACCCAGTGCGATTTCAATCTCTGAACCGGTAGCGATGATGATGGCTTCTGGCGTGCCGTCGCAATCCTGCAACACATAGCCACCGCGCGCGATATCCGCCACCTGCGCTTTGCTACGCTCGGGTTGCAGCAGATTTTGGCGTGAAAGAATCAGTGCCGTCGGGCCATGATGGCGTTCAACCGCCGCCCTCCATGCCACTGCGGTTTCCACCTGATCGCAAGGTCGCCACACGCTCATATTCGGCGTGACGCGCAGGCTGGCCAGTTGCTCAACCGGCTGGTGCGTTGGACCATCTTCACCCAGTCCGATGGAGTCATGGGTGTAGACCAATACCTGACGTGCCTTCATTAATGCCGCCATGCGCACTGCATTACGCGCATACTCGACAAACATCAGGAAGGTGGCGGTGTAGGGGATAAAGCCACCGTGCTGGGCCAGGCCATTGCCGATCGCCGTCATACCAAATTCGCGCACGCCGTAGTGGATGTAATTGCCCGCGATATCATCTTTGATCGATTTCGAACCTGACCAGATGGTGAGGTTACTTGGCGCGAGGTCAGCGGAGCCGCCCAGCAGTTCTGGCAGCAGTTTGCCGTACACTTCCAGCGTATTTTGCGAGGCTTTACGGCTGGCAATTTTTTGCGGATTGGCCTGCAACTGATCAATAAAGGTCTGTGTTTCATCCGCCCATTTTGCGGGCATTCCGCCCGCTAAGCGACGGCTGAACTCTTTAGCGAGATCGGGATGCGCAGCTTTATAGGCGGCAAATTTGTCATCCCAGGCTTTTTCACGCTGGCTGCCGGCTTCTTTGGCATCCCACTGCTGGTAGATTTCTTTCGGGATTTCAAACGGTGGATAATGCCAGCCCAGTTTTTGGCGAGTTAGCGCTACTTCCTGTTCGCCGAGAGCCGAACCGTGCGACTCTTCTTTACCGGCTTTGTTAGGGGAACCAAAACCGATCACGGTGCGACAGATAATCAATGAGGGTTTGTCGGTGACGCTCTGCGCTTCTTTAATTGCAGCAGCGATAGCCTCCGGATCGTGACCATCAATACCCTCCGCGCTGCCGACCACGTGCCAGTTGTAGGCTTCAAAGCGTTTGTGGGTGTCGTCGGTGAACCAGCCTTCGGTTTCACCATCAATCGAGATGCCGTTGTGATCGTAGAAACCAATCAGTTTGCCGAGGCCCAACGTGCCCGCCAGCGAGCTGACTTCATGCGAAATCCCCTCCATCAGGCAGCCATCACCCATAAACACATAGGTGTAATGATCGACGATATCGTGGCCCGGACGGTTAAACTGCGCGGCCAGTGTACGTTCGGCAATCGCCATACCCACCGCATTGGCTAACCCCTGTCCCAGCGGGCCTGTGGTGGTTTCAACACCTGGGGTGTAGCCGACTTCTGGATGACCCGGCGTTTTCGAATGTAGCTGGCGGAAGTTTTTCAACTCTTCCATCGGCAAGTCATAACCGGTGAGGTGCAGCAGGCTGTACTGCAGCATCGAACCGTGGCCGTTGGAGAGGATGAAGCGGTCGCGGTCAGCCCACGCCGGATTGTTGGGGTTATGTTTGAGGACATCGCGCCACAGCACTTCGGCGATATCCGCCATACCCATTGGCATACCGGGGTGACCGGAATTTGCTTTCTGTACCGCATCCATACTCAAAGCACGAATCGCGTTAGCCAACTCTCTGCGTGAAGACATAGGGTACTCCCTTGTGATTGGGCAATTGAGGACGGGCAGACACCCGTCCGGCATGAAAAGTTTGTTTTTTACAGGCGGGAAGCCAGCACATCTTCCAGTTTTTGCTGGTCAATGGCGAACTGGCGGATGCCGTCAGACAGTTTCTCTACTGCCATAGGATCCTGATTATGCTCCCAGCGGAATTCGGCTTCGGAGAGTGGAGCCGGTTGATGGAAACCTTCGGTTGATGGCTCCAGTTTGCGCTCCAGTGGCGCATCGCTGTTGGCCAGCTCTTCCAGCAAATTAGGCGAAATGGTGAGTCGGTCACATCCGGCCAAGGCCTGAATCTGCTCCACTTTGCGGAAGCTGGCACCCATGATTACGGTGCTGTAACGGTGCTTTTTGTAGTAATCATAGATACGACGCACGGATTTTACGCCGGGATCTTCATCTACCACATAAGGGTCGAGCGGTTTGCGGCTGTTGTACCAGTCGTAGATACGGCCGACAAATGGCGAAATCAGGAATACACCCGCTTCGGCGCAGGCACGTGCCTGAGCAAACGAGAACAGCAGGGTCAGGTTGCACTTGATGCCATTTTTTTCCAGCTCCTCGGCGGCTTTGATGCCTTCCCAGGTGGACGCCAGTTTGATCAGGATACGAGAGCGGTCAATACCGTACTCTTCGTACAGGCGTACCAGTTTTTCTGCTTTGGTCACACACATGCCACGATCGAAGGAGAGGCGCGCATCCACTTCGGTCGAAACACGGCCCGGTACGCTTTTCAGAATTTCCATACCGAGGTTAATCGCCACTTTGTCGCTGGCGTTGATGATTTGCGTCTCTTTGCTGCCGCCCTGTTTTTTCGCGTAATCGATGGCGTCATCAATCAGATGTTTGTAAGCGTCGAGACCGGCAGCTTTCAGGATTAATGAAGGGTTGGTGGTTGCGTCTTCCGGGTGGTATTGGCGAATGGATTCGATATCGCCGCTGTCCGCCACCACGGTGGTGAACTGTTTCAATGCATCTAGCTGGTTCATCGCTTAACTCCTTGATGAGCAATAAAATGGGCAAAAGAGTCGTGCCCTTTCCTGTTGAGTCATGGCCCAACACAGTGCTACAGACGTTGCACGAAGAAAATGCGTTTTCTCTGATTGTGGCGCCGAAGGACATCTGTGACAGAAGGGGGTGCCTGATCGGTTCAGCTACGCGTTTTACCACCCCTAAGCATAGCAGGCTGCGCCAAAGCCGCAGGCGAAGCCGTGGCAATCTGTGCCCTTGTGTCTGTGTATTCTTTGAGCGCCTTCACCCTCTTTTGTGCCGCAGATTTCTATACTGATGGCTTTTCAGCTGCGCAAAAGGATGTCTAATGGACGATCAACTCAAGCAAAGCGCTCTCGATTTTCATCAGTATCCCACTCCCGGAAAAATTCAGGTTTCCCCCACCAAACCGCTGGCGACGCAACGCGACCTGGCACTGGCCTACTCGCCCGGCGTGGCGGCACCTTGCCTTGAAATCGCTGCCGATCCGCTGGCGGCACATAAATACACCGCGCGAGGGAATCTGGTCGCGGTGATCTCCAATGGCACGGCAGTGTTAGGCCTTGGCAACATTGGTGCACTGGCCGGTAAACCGGTGATGGAAGGTAAGGGCGTACTGTTTAAGAAGTTTGCGGGCATAGATGTGTTTGATATCGAAATCGATGAATTAGATCCGGATAAGCTGATTGAGGTGGTTGCCGCGCTGGAACCGACTTTTGGCGGCATTAACCTCGAAGATATCAAAGCACCTGAGTGCTTCTATATCGAGCAGAAGCTGCGTGAGCGTATGAAGATCCCGGTGTTCCACGACGATCAGCACGGCACGGCCATCATCTGTACTGCGGCGGTACTTAATGGCCTGACCATCGTGAAGAAGGCCATTTCGGATGTACGGCTGGTGGTGTCGGGCGCGGGGGCATCGGCGATTGCTTGCCTCAACCTGCTGGTGGCGTTGGGCATGCAGAAGCACAACATTGTGGTGTGCGATTCCAAAGGCGTGATCTATCGCGACCGTGAACCGAACATGACACCCACCAAAGCCGAGTACGCCATTGAGGATAAAGGCGCACGCACGCTGGATGAGGTGATTGCGGGTGCAGATATCTTCCTCGGCTGTTCCGGCCCAAAAGCAATGACACCCGAGATGGTGAAGAAAATGGCGCAGGATCCGCTGATTCTGGCACTCGCCAATCCTGAACCGGAGATCATGCCGCCGCTGGCGAAGGAGGTACGACCGGATGCCATTATCTGCACCGGGCGTTCGGATTTCCCCAATCAGGTCAATAACGTGCTCTGTTTTCCGTTCATCTTTCGCGGGGCGCTGGACGTCGGTGCCACGGCGATCAATGAAGAGATGAAGCTGGCGGCAGTCCACGCGATTGCCGCGCTAGCACAAGCCGAGCAGAGTGATGTGGTGGCATCAGCCTATGACGATCAGGACCTCAGCTTTGGCCCGGAATATTTGATTCCTAAACCGTTCGACCCGCGCTTGATTGTGCAAATTGCCCCTGCCGTCGCCAAAGCGGCGATGGCGTCCGGCGTGGCGACGCGGCCCATCGCTGACTTTGATGCCTATCGCGAGCAGCTCACCGAGTTTGTGTATAAAACTAATCTGTTTATGAAGCCGATCTTCTCGCAGGCGCGCAAAGATCCTAAGCGGGTGGTGATGGCGGAAGGGGAGGAGGTGCGTGTGCTGCACGCGACGCAGGAGTTGGTGTCGCTGGGGCTGGCGAAGCCGATTTTGATTGGTCGCCCGAACGTGATTGCGATGCGCATTCAGAAGCAAGGATTAAAAATTGAAGCGGGTAAAGATTTTGAGATCGTGAATAACGAGTCCGATCCGCGCTTTAAAGCGTACTGGAACGAGTATTACCAGATCATGAAACGGCGCGGGGTCACCCCGGAAACGGCTCAACGCGCAGTGATCGGCAATCCCACCTTGATCGGCGCGATTATGGTGCATCGAGGCGAAGCGGACGCGCTGATTTGCGGCACCATTGGTGATTACCGTGAACATTATGATGTGGTGGAGAAGGTGTTTGGTTTCCGCGACGACGTGAAGGTAGCAGGGGCGATGAACGCACTGCTGTTACCGAGTGGGAATACTTTCATCGCAGATACCTATGTCAATGAAGACCCCAGCGCAGAGCAATTGGCTGATATCACCTTGCTGGCGGCCGAAACGGTGCGACGTTTTGGTATTGAGCCACGTGTGGCGTTGCTGTCGCACTCCAGTTTTGGCACCTCGAATGCTCCGGGCGCACGTAAAATGCGCGAGGCATTGGCGCTGATTCAGAGCCGTGCGCCGGAGTTGGAGATCGATGGTGAGATGCACGGCGATGCCGCGCTGGTGGAGAGTATCCGTCGTGAGCTCATGCCAGATAGCCCGCTGAAGGGCACCGCGAATCTGCTGATTATGCCGAACGTTGAGGCGGCGCGTATCAGTTACAACTTGCTGAGAGTCTCTTGTTCGGAAGGGGTGACCGTCGGGCCGGTGTTGATGGGCATTAGCAAACCGGTGCATGTGTTGACGCGTATCGCATCGGTCAGACGTATTGTGAATATGGTGGCATTAGCGGTGGTAGAGGCGCAGACCGAGCCGTTGTGATTCGAGCAAGAAATTGCGCCGCTACGACGTATGCACGTTTTAGCGGCGTGATTCATCGCGCGATGTTATTTGCCCAATCCCAACCAATCCTTCACCGGCAGAAAATCGCTATACAGCGACGCTTCTGGCGTGCCCGCTTCGGGCTGGTAATCATACTCCCAGCGCACCAGTGGCGGCATCGACATTAAGATCGATTCGGTGCGGCCGCCGGTTTGCAGGCCAAACAGCGTGCCGCGATCCCACACCAGATTAAACTCGACATAACGGCCACGGCGATAGAGTTGGAACTGACGCTCACGCTCGCCCCATGGCAGCGCTTTGCGTTTCGCCACGATGGGCAGATACGCATCCTGATAACCTTTGCCGACCGCCTGCATAAAATCGAAGCAGTGGTCAAAATCCGGTGTATTCAGGTCGTCGTAAAACAGCCCGCCAATCCCACGTTGCTCATTGCGGTGCTTGAGATGGAAGTAATCATCACACCATTTTTTGTAACGGGCGTAGACGTCCTCGCCAAACGGCTGGCACAGGTCAAATGCGGTTTGATGCCAGTGCAGCGCATCTTCTTCGAAACCGTAGTAAGGCGTGAGATCGAAACCGCCGCCGAACCACCACACCGGATCGGCACCGGGCTTTTCGGCAATAAAAAAACGCACATTGGCATGGCTGGTGGGGATATAGGGGTTTTCCGGGTGCACGACCAGCGACACACCCATAGCTTCAAAACTGCGTCCCGCCAATTCTGGACGATGTGCAGTGGCGGAAGCGGGCATCTGATCGCCGTGCACGTGCGAGAAGTTCACACCCGCCTGCTCGAATACCGCACCGTTACGCAATACACGGCTGCGGCCACCGCCGCCGCCGGGACGCTGCCAGTCATCTTCGGCAAAGGACGCCTGGCCATCGGCTGCTGCCAGTTGGGCGCAAATGTCATCCTGCAGCGTCAATAAGAACGCTTTGACGCGGGAAATATCGGGATTGCTCATGTGTCACTCGTTCCGGAAATTTGCCGCGATTCTACCACAGGAAAAAGCTACGCCTGGCGACGATCGTACTCGTTAAAGTAATTGACGATGCCATCGGCAATGGCACTGGCGATTTTCTGACGGAAAGCGGTGGTACCCAATAGCTGTTCTTCACGCGGGTTAGTGATAAAGGAGGTTTCCACCAATACCGAAGGAATAGAGGGCGACTTCAGCACCGCAAACGCCGCCTGCTCGGTATGCTGGCTGTGCAGGTGGTGTACCGGACGAATCTGATCCAATACGTGTTTACCCAGCGTCAGGCTGTTGCGGATAGTGTCGGTTTGCACCAGGTCGAACAGAATTTGATTGAGATAGTTATCCTTTTCCTGCACTTCCGCACCGCCCACCTTATCGGCGTCGTTCTCACGCTGCGACATATAACGCGCCATGGCGCTGCTGGCTCCACGATTGGAGAGCGCAAATACCGAAGCGCCATTGGCATCTGGGCTGGTGTAGCCATCGGCGTGAATGGACATGAATAAGTTGGCGCCGTGCTGGTGAGCAATCTCAACACGTTGATACAGTGGAATAAAATGATCGCTTTCACGCGTCAATCGCACTTCGACCTTAGGGTGATTTTGCAGCAAAGAACGTACCGTGTTAGCGATGGCTAATACGATGTGTTTCTCTTCTGAACCTTCTTCGCCCACGGCGCCAGAATCGATACCGCCGTGTCCTGGGTCAATCATCACAATACGTTTGCCGCTGGTGGCCGGTTTCGGTGGCGTATGGCCTTTGCTGACCCGTAAATCGGCACTCTCTTCCTTCGCCATCACCGCGCGGGGTGACAGAACCGCCAGCGCCAGACCAGAAAGAATCAATTGGCGGCGATTGGTCAGGCGTTTTAGCAGTGAAATCTTACTCATAATGGTGTCCCTGACAGAAAATCCTGCCCAGTGTTATATCGTAACAATTGCCTCGCGGCGACCTCACAACCATTTCAGCGCATTACTTTGTATTACACCGTACTAACAGCAATTTAGCCGTTTTTTTCCACCGTTGCGCGGCGTGAGGGTTGCGCGAGACAAATAATGCGTGATAATCAGCGAATTGTGCCTAACTGCAGGGTAACGTCGATGGAAATCCGCTCATTCCGCCAGGAAGATTTTGAAGAAGTGATCACGCTCTGGGAGCGCTGCGATCTGCTACGCCCGTGGAACGATCCGGAACTGGATATCGAACGCAAAATGAACCACGACCCGGAACTGTTTTTAGTGGCAGAAGTGGGTGGCGAAGTGGTTGGCTCATTGATGGGCGGCTACGATGGCCATCGCGGGGCGGCCTACTATCTGGCGGTGCATCCGGATTATCAGGGCCGTGGCTTTGCTAACGCACTAATGAATCGCCTCGAGAAAAAACTCATTGCACGTGGCTGCCCAAAAATCCATCTGATGGTGCGCGAAGAAAACGATCAGGTGCTCGCCTTCTACGAAAAACTCGATTACGAGCCAGTGGATTCGGTGCTGCTGGGTAAACGTCTGATCGAAGATCGCGAGTATTAAGCCGTCGATGATGAGCTTGAAATACTTGCCAGAAGAGTACGATGCAAAAGGGCAGCTGCGGCTGCCGTTTCTTTTTTGGCTGATCCTGTTATTGCAAGCGCGCACCTGGCTGTTGCTGGTGATGGCAGGCGCATCGCGTCAGCAGGGCAACGATTTACTGGCACTGTTCTATCCCGATCGGCAAAGTTTCTGGCTCGGCTTAGCACTGGGTATTCCCGCCGCACTGGGCTTGCTGCTTACCGGTTATCGTCAGCGCTGGCCGCGCGTGTGGCAGAGTTGGCGCCATGTGTTGAGTGCATCGCTGCTGATCAACCTGCTGTGGCAGGGCTATGGCCTGTTACAGGGAGCATGGCCTGATTCCCCGCTACCCCTGCTATTGACGCTGTTTGACCTGCTGGCGCTGGTCTGGTTGCAAACCCATCAGCGGCTGCGCGACTGTTTTCTGCCCGAACATCAACATATCGAATAAACTTTTTGCCGGTTTACGACTCCAACAGGCACGCCAATCGGCATCAAAGATCAAGGAGTATTCATGAAAGTTGTTCGTCCCGCACTGCTGGTTAGTGCCATGATTCTGGCGGGTTGCGCCAGTTCTGGTTCCTCTTCCCCCTCCAGCGCGAGCGAAAGCCATTGGTATAATCCGCTGAGCTATCACTGGTCGGCACTGAACCCAATGAACTGGTTTGGCGGTTCGTTAACCGTGACCGAGCAGGGTGTAGCTGGACTCAGCAGCACCACGGCGATGTCGGAAGCGGCGATTGGTAAAGCGCTGAACAACGATTACCAACTGCGTCAGGGGATGCGCACGCAAAATGGTCAGGTGTTGGATTTCTGGCAGGCATTGGATGACGGCAAAGTGAAGCTGGTGATCAATGGTCAAAGCAGCGTAGAGCGCATCGAAGTCTTGGATACGGCAGCCAAAAGCGCTGATGGCAGCAAAATCGGCGATCTGTTTAGTGACAAATTCAGTAAAGCCTTCGATAACTGCAAACTGGTCACCGGATTAGATGCGCGCGATGTGGAATGCCGTGCGCCGGGTAGCCAGCACATCTCCTATATCTACAGCGGAGAAGGGCACGGCCCCGAGGGTTTGATGCCCGCTGACGATACCTTAAAAAGCTGGAAAATCAGCAAGATCGTTTGGCAGCGCTAAGCGAAAAAAAGTTGCGTTAACGCACAACCTCAGTGTGGCTTTCCGGTATGATACAGGCGAAAAAAACGTCTTAACTTCTCATGCCGGAGAGCAGTGCAATGTCTCAATTTCAGAGCGGGATCCTACTGGAACACCGCCGTTTCGCCATTTGGCTTGAAGCCCGTGTCACGGGTGACCTCAATGCGCTGCGTCAGGGCAGCAAAACTTTTCTGCAGCAACTTGATGCGCTACAACAGAAATTCGCCGATGTCGGACTGGGTGCGGTGATCGCCTTTGGCGATGCGCTGTGGCGCGATCTGCTGATCCATATTCAATCGCTGCGCCACGACGTCAACTTTTCGCTTGCACAGGCGGCATTAGCGGCCTTTGCTGACGCCGTGAATATTGAAGAAGAGACCCACGGCTTCCGCTGGGTGGAAGAGCGCGATCTTTCCGGCTTTGTTGATGGCACGGAAAACCCGCAAGGCGAGGCGCGTCAGCAGGTGGCAATTATTGCTGATGGCCCGGATGCCGGTGGCAGCTATGTTTTCACTCAGCGCTGGGAGCACAATCTCAAACTGTGGAATCGTATGGCAGTGGAAAAGCAGGAAGCGATTATTGGCCGCACCAAAGTGGATAATGAAGAGTTGCCGGGCGATCAACGTCCCGCCACCTCGCATCTCAGCCGCGTTGATATGAAAGAAGAGGGCAAAGGGCTGAAGATTCTGCGCCAGAGCCTGCCGTATGGTTCGGCCAGCGGCACTCATGGTCTGTATTTCATTTCTTATTGCAACCGCTTGTATAACATCGAGCAGCAACTGCTGAGCATGTTCGGCGAGCGTGACGGCAAAATGGATGCGATGCTGCGCTTCACTAAGCCGGTGACGGGCAGCTACTTCTTTGCGCCTTCGCTGGATGCCCTGCAAGCGCTGTAATACGCCAGTGAGCGGCCTTGCGCGCCGCTCACCACTAATCCCGTCTGTCGCATAATCTCTTCCGTCGTCTTATGCCTTTTTAGACTTTGAAATCCCCAAACGATATATAAAACCGTTACTGGTTTGCCCTGAGTTATAAATACACTGACAGCATCTAATGGCATTGGCGTCATCGCCGAAATTCAGGGTGCAGCATGACATCTCCGATTGCGAAAAAATGGATGAGCGGAATCGCATTGTCACTGGCGTTAGCCGGTGCGGCGCAGGCAACCGAGCTGCTGAACAGCTCGTACGATGTCTCGCGCGAGCTGTTCGTCGCCCTGAATGCACCCTTTGAACAACAGTGGGATGCCGCGCACCCGAATGACAAACTGACGATTAAACAATCGCATGCCGGGTCATCAAAACAGGCGCTAGCGATTTTGCAGGGCTTACGCGCGGATGTGGTGACCTACAATCAAGTCACTGATGTGCAGGTGCTACATGACAAAGGCAACCTGATCCCTGCGGACTGGCAAACCCGTTTGCCGAACAACAGCTCACCGTTTTACTCCACCATGGCGTTCCTGGTGCGCAAAGGCAATCCCAAGCAGATTCACGATTGGGCAGATTTGGCGCGCGATAATGTGAAACTGGTGTTCCCGAACCCAAAAACCTCTGGCAATGGTCGTTACACCTACCTTGCTGCCTGGGGTGCTGCTGACCAAGCGGATGGCAAAGATAAAGCCAAAACCGAAGCCTATATGGCCAAATTCCTCAAGAACGTTGAAGTGTTTGATACCGGTGGACGTGGTGCAACCACGACCTTTGCCGAGCGAGGCTTGGGAGATGTGCTGATCAGCTTTGAGTCGGAAGTGAACAACATCCGTAATCAGTACGGCAAAGATGAGTACGAAGTCATTGTGCCGAAGACCAATATTCTGGCGGAGTTTCCGGTGGCGTGGGTCGACAAAAACGTTGAGCACAACGGCACGGCGGAGGCGGCTAAAGCCTATCTGAACTTCCTCTATTCTCCTGAGGCGCAGAAAATCATTACCGGCTACTACTATCGTGTGAACAATCCACAGCTGATGGCGGAACAGAAAGAGCGCTTCCCACAGACCGCACTGTTCAATGTGCAGGATGCGTTTGGCGGCTGGGATAATGTAATGAAAACCCATTTTGCCAGCGGCGGTGAGCTGGATAAATTACTGGCAGCGGGGCGCGGTTAATGTTTGCCTTAGCTCAAAAACGCGTTTTGCCGGGATTTGGCCTTAGCCTCGGCACCAGCCTGCTGTTTACCTGTTTGATTCTGCTGTTGCCGATCAGTGCACTGCTGATGCAACTCTCTAACATGACGCTGGCGCAATATTGGGATGTGGTGACCAACCCGCAGCTGATCGCGGCCTATAAAGTGACACTGATTTCAGCCGGCGTTGCGTCGATCTTTAATGCGCTGTTTGGCATGTTGATGGCATGGATTCTGACCCGTTATCGCTTCCCAGGCCGTGCGCTCTTGGATGGCCTGATGGATTTGCCTTTTGCATTACCGACTGCGGTGGCAGGTCTGACCCTGGCAGGCTTGTTCTCGGTGAACGGTTGGTATGGTCAATGGCTGGCGCATTTCGATATTAAAGTCTCTTACACATGGTTAGGTATCGCGGTGGCGATGGCCTTTACCAGCATCCCGTTTGTGGTGCGTACCGTGCAGCCGGTGCTGGAAGAGTTAGGTCCAGAATATGAAGAAGCGGCAGAGACGCTGGGTGCGACCCCGTGGCAGAGTTTCCGCCGCGTAGTATTGCCAGAAGTGGCGCCTGCTCTGTTGGCCGGTACGGCGTTGTCTTTTACCCGTAGCCTCGGTGAGTTTGGTGCGGTGATCTTCATTGCGGGCAACATCGCGTGGAAAACCGAAGTGACCTCGCTGATGATCTTTGTCCGCCTGCAAGAGTTTGATTATCCCGCCGCGAGTGCCATTGCTTCGGTGATTATGGCTGCATCTCTGCTGTTGCTGTTCGCGATTAACACGCTGCAGAGCCGCTTTGGCCGCCGCTTAGGAGGCCACTAATGGCGGAGATTTCACAGATTAATCACGCGGAGCGTCAGCCGGTGAACTGGGGGAAATGGGTGTTGATTGGCGTGGGTGCGTTGATCTCCTTCCTGTTGCTGGTGGTCCCGATGATCAGCATCTTCTGGGAAGCGCTCAGCCAAGGGATAATCGCCTCGCTCTCTAATTTGAAAGATGGCGACATGCTACATGCCATTTGGCTGACCATCCTGGTGGCGTTGATCACCGTGCCGGTTAACCTGGTGTTTGGCACCTTACTGGCATGGTTGGTGACGCGTTTTACTTTCCCCGGTCGCCAACTGCTGCTGACGCTGTTTGATATTCCCTTCGCCGTGTCGCCTGTGGTGGCAGGTTTGATGTATCTGCTGTTCTGGGGCATTAACGGTCCGGCAGGTGGTTGGCTTGATGCACACAACATCCAGATTATGTTTGCCTGGCCGGGCATGGTATTAGCGACCATTTTTGTCACCTGTCCGTTTGTGGTTCGCGAACTGGTACCGGTGATGCTAAGCCAAGGCAGCAATGAAGATGAAGCCGCCGTGCTGTTAGGCGCTTCCGGCTGGCAGATGTTCCGTCGAGTGACACTGCCGAACATTCGCTGGGCGCTGATGTACGGCGTGGTACTGACCAACGCCCGTGCGATTGGCGAATTTGGTGCGGTCTCGGTGGTATCAGGATCGATTCGCGGTGAGACCTATACCTTGCCGCTTCAGGTTGAATTACTGCATCAGGATTACAACACCGTTGGCGCCTTTACCGCTGCCGCGTTGCTGACCCTGATGGCAATTGTGACGCTGTTTCTGAAAAGCGTGGTGCAGTGGCGATTAGAGCATCAGCAGAAGCGCCAACAGGAGGAAAATCATGAGCATTGAGATTAAACAAATTAACAAAGCATTTGGCCGTACGCCGGTGCTCAACGATATCTCTCTGGATATTCCTACCGGCAAGATGGTCGCGCTGCTGGGGCCGTCAGGGTCAGGTAAAACCACGCTGCTGCGTATTATCGCTGGCTTAGAGCATCAGAACAGCGGGCAGATCCATTTCCATGGCAAAGATGTCAGCCGCATTCATGCGCGCGATCGTCAGGTCGGGTTTGTGTTCCAGCACTATGCGCTGTTCCGCCACATGACAGTGTTCGACAACATCGCATTCGGTTTGAGCGTGTTGCCACGCCGTGAGCGTCCATCTGCTGCTGAAATCAAACAGCGTGTGACGCGCCTGCTGGAGATGGTGCAGCTGGCGCATCTCGCCAACCGTTTCCCATCACAGCTTTCTGGCGGCCAGAAGCAGCGTGTGGCGCTGGCGCGTGCGCTGGCGGTTGAACCGCAAATTCTGCTGCTGGACGAGCCTTTCGGCGCGCTGGATGCACAGGTGCGTAAAGAGTTGCGCCGCTGGTTGCGCCAACTGCATGAAGAACTGCAATTCACCAGCGTGTTTGTTACGCATGACCAGGAAGAGGCGATGGAAGTTGCTGACAGCGTGGTGGTGATGAGTCAGGGGAATATCGAACAGGTCGGTACGCCAGACGAAGTGTGGCGTGAACCTGCGACGCGCTTTGTGTTGGAATTCCTCGGTGAAGTTAATCGCTTCGACGGTGAAGTCCATGGCTCACAATTCCATGTGGGCGCACATCGCTGGCCGTTAGGCTATACGCCGGCGCATCAGGGCGATGTCGAGCTGTTCCTGCGTCCGTGGGAAGTCGATGTGTCGCGCCAGAGCAGCCTGGAAACGCCATTGCCTGTACAAGTGTTGGAAGTGAGCCCGCGCGGTCACTTCTGGCAGTTGGTGGTGCAACCGAGTGGCTGGCAGGGCGACGTCTTCTCCATCGTCTATGATGGCGACCAAACCGCGCCAATTCGTGGCGAACGCTTGTTTGTCGGCCTACAGCAAGCACGACTTTACCATGGTACTGCACCGTTGCGTCCGGTTGCCTTTGCCGAGAGCGCCTGATATTTTTGACACTCCTTCGGGCGGGACTTTCCCGCCCGATTTCTTTGCCTCTCTTCTGTCTGGAATCAAACCGTGACCACACTGGAAAATACCATCGGCAATACGCCGCTGATCAGGTTGCAGCGCCTGACGCCCGATAACGGCAGTGAAATCTGGTTAAAGCTGGAAGGCAACAATCCGGCCGGTTCGGTGAAGGACCGTGCGGCCTGGTCAATGATTCATCAGGCGGAATTACGCGGTGATATCAAACCCGGCGACCAATTGATTGAAGCGACCAGCGGCAACACCGGTATTGCGCTGGCGATGATTGCGGCGATGAAAGGCTACAAACTGCGCCTGCTGATGCCAGACAACATGAGCCAGGAGCGACAGGATGCGATGCGCGCTTACGGCGCTGAGTTGATACTGGTAACCCGTGAGCAGGGCATGGAAGGGGCGCGTGACTTAGCGTTAGAGATGGCGGCGCGCGGTGAGGGCAGGGTGTTGGATCAGTTTAACAATCCCGACAATCCGCTGGGGCACTATCTCACCACTGGGCCAGAAATCTGGCAGCAGACGCAAGGCCGAATGACCCACTTTGTCTCCAGTATGGGGACGACGGGTACCATTACGGGCGTGGGACGTTATTTGAAAGAGTTTGCGCCCACAGTGAAGGTCATCGGTTTACAGCCGCAAGAAGGCAGCAGCATTCCGGGCATCCGCCGTTGGCCAGAAGCTTATCTCCCAGGCATTTTCCGTCCTGAGTTAGTGGATGACGTTATTGATATGGCGCAGCTGGAAGCGGAAGAGACGATGCGTGCATTAGCACAGCGCGAGGGTATTTTCTGCGGCGTAAGTTCGGGCGGTGCGGTCGCGGGTGCACTGCGGGTCGCGGCGGCGCATCCGTGCAGCGTTGTGGTGGCCATTGTCTGCGATCGTGGTGACCGCTACCTCTCCACTGGCGTGTTCCACTGATTTCACATTTCCCGCATTTTATCTGGCCTGTGCGTACTCTAGTAGTGCGACCGGGCCATTTTTGTCTATAGTCTCCCTAATTATCCTCTGGTGTTGGTTCTGTAAGGATCGAGTAAAATCGGCTGCGCTCGCTGCCAACTCAGGCCAAAATAGCGGCAATTTTGTACGAGAGATAAAGATGAAAATTCTGCTTGTTGATGACGATGTAGAACTTGGCACCATGCTGAGCCAGTACCTGATTGCGGAAGGCTTTGAAACGCAATTGGTTTTAACCGGAACCGCAGGTATTGAAGGCGCGTTGTCGGGTAATTACACCGCGATGATTCTCGATATTATGCTGCCGGATATGAGCGGTATTGATGTTCTGCGTCAGGTGCGCCAGAACAGCCGTTTGCCGGTGATTATGTTGACTGCCAAAGGCGACAACATTGATCGCGTCATCGGTCTGGAGATGGGCGCCGATGACTATGTGCCGAAGCCATGTTATCCACGTGAGCTGGTGGCGCGTTTGCGTGCTGTGTTGCGTCGCTTTGAAGATCAAGCGCCAGTGCCAGACAAGAAAGAAGTGCTGCGCTGGGGGGAGCTCTGCCTGAATCCCGCCACCCGTATTACTGAATGGCAGGGCAAAGCTTTCGACCTGACGGCATCGGAGTTCAATTTGCTGGATCTGCTGTTGCGTGCACCTGATCGCGTTGTATCAAAAGACGAGCTGTCAGAGAAAGGGCTGGGTCGTCCACGTGAAGCTTATGATCGCAGCGTGGATGTGCATATCAGCAATATTCGTCAAAAGCTGGCGGCACTGACTGCTGATAGCATCAACATTGAGACTGTGCGTAGTATTGGTTATCGCATTCGATGAAACACAGCTACCGCGGGCGCATGTTCTGGAAGATCTTGCTGGGCTTCTGGATTGTTTTTGTCATCATTAGCCAGATGTTGTGGCTGGGGTTTACCCTTTCTGGAAACCGACATGAGCCGCCAGAGATTGTGGCTATCCGCCGTATTGTGAATCTACAGATGGCCTCTGCTGTCTCGGTGCTAGAGCGCGGCGGACCGAGCTCACTGGATGACATGATGGCCGATTGGGAACCCAACGACCGCCAGTTCTTCTCGGTAATTCAGCATAATAAACCCGCAGCTACGCCAAGTAACGCGCCACCCGAAACCTTCAATGAACCTTTTCACGGTCCATTCCCGGATATCATTGTACGTTGGGTGAAAGGGCAGGATGGTAAAGAGTACGAGCTGCGTTACGACGTTAAAGGACTGCGAGAAGACAGCTCAATGGGCGGTGGCGGTCCGCGTCGTATCCTGAATATTCCGGAGCCGATGTTTACTTTTGCGGGCGCACTGGGTCTCCTGTTCAGCCTGCTGCTAGCCTGGAACCTGACTCGCCCGATGCGGCAGCTACGTGAAGGCTTTGCGCGTGTCTCCAGTGGTGATTTGTCAGTGCGGCTCTATCCTGTGATGCGCAAGCGTCACGATGAGCTTTCCATTGTGGCGCAGGACTTTGATGCCATGGTGGAGCGTCTTGATACGTTGGTGAAAGCGCGTGAGGAGTTACTGCACGACATCTCCCATGAATTACGCTCACCGCTGGCGCGTTTGCAACTGGCAACCGGTTTGGCGCGGCAGACACCTGAGTCCGTTGAGTCTTCCCTGAATCGCATTGACGAAGAAGCCCGCCGCCTCGATAAGATGATCGGTGAACTGTTGACGCTGTCACGCGCTGAACATGAGAGCATGCCGGGTGAGCAATATTTTGACCTTACCGGTTTGCTGCATGCAGTGGTGACGGATGTGCGCTATGAAGCGCAGATTCCCGGCGTAAAGGTGGATTTCAATGTGGATGAGAATGCGGATTATACCGTCCACGGTAATGCGGAGCTGATACGTCGTGGCGTGGAGAACGTACTGCGCAACGCGCTGCGCTTCTCGCATCAGGGGCAGCATATCAGCGTGCGTTTACAGGCGGAAAACCAGTGGCTGGCAATTCGCGTACGCGATCAGGGGCCAGGCGTTGATGATGAGAAGCTGTCCAGCATCTTTGATCCTTTTGTCCGCGTAAATTCGCCCATGATGGGCAAAGGTTACGGTTTGGGGCTCTCTATCGTGCGTAAGGTGATTCTGGCGCACCATGGTGAAGTCCAGGCGGTGAATCGCCCGGAAGGTGGGCTGGAGCTGACGTTAAGGCTACCGCGCTGGAAGCAGGACTAAAGGTTTAAAGCGCCTGCAATCTATACCAGCTGCTTTGAGTTCTTAACCGTGCGCACCATGCAGTCCATTCGGCAATGGCAAGCGCATAATGCACAGCGACTTACGCGACAAAAACGATTGCATTTTTCTAGCCACCTCGCACAGTGAAACAGCACGCACTATGTTGAGCAGGGCAGGACGGACCGGGCAGAGGAGCAAAGCGTCCCTCGCCATGGATGGCGAGGGTAGAGGCCCAGGGATGGTTTATGCCGTCTTTGCGATCTGCCCGGTCCGTCCTGACCGAGAGCACTTAACTCGACTCCACCGCACCCTGCAGGCACAAACAAAAACGGCACCCAAATGGGTGCCGTTTTTTATGATGCAAGCGCTGCTTACTTCTTGATGCGGATAACCGGGGTTTCACCCACCGTCACCTGACCGGAGAGTTTGATCAGGTCTTTGATTTCATCCATGTTTGAAATCACAACCGGCGTCAGCGTAGATTTTGCTTTCTCTTCCAGCAGTGGCAAATCAAACTCGATCACCACATCGCCTTTTTTCACTTTCTGGCCTTCTTCAGCAATACGTTTGAAGCCTTCACCTTTCAGTTCAACCGTATCAATACCGAAGTGGACAAACAGCTCAATGCCATTGTCAGACTCGATGGAAAAAGCGTGGTTGGTTTCGAAAATCTTACCGATAGTACCGTCAACCGGTGCAACCATTTTGTTGCCAGTCGGTTTGATAGCGATACCGTCACCCACGATTTTCTCAGCAAAAACCACATCAGGTACGTCTTCGATATTTACGATTTCGCCTGACAGAGGCGCAACGATATCAATGGTCCCTGACGCGCTCTCTGATTTTTCGCCAAAAAGTTTAGAAAACAAACCCATGATCTTCTCCTAAGCAGTAATTTGGGGCCAGCATCTCGTGGATCAGCAGAGCGTTTTTTCTTTGATGAATTTGTTAACCAGGTTCATCAAATCTTCCGCTGTGGGTTGAGCCAGAGCCTGCTCCGCCAATGCCTTCGCATCTTCGAAATTAGTATTACGAATAATCTTCTTGATGCTTGGGATTGAAATGGCACTCATGCTGAATTCGTCCAGCCCCATTCCCAGTAACAGTAGTGTAGCACGTTCATCACCAGCCAGCTCACCACACATGCCGGTCCATTTCCCTTCGGCATGTGATGCGTCGATCACTTGCTTGATGAGGCCCAAAACAGATGGCGTCATTGGGTTATAGAGGTGTGAAATCAAATCATTACCACGATCGACCGCCAGAGTATACTGCGTCAGGTCATTTGTCCCAATACTAAAGAAGTCGACTTCTTTCGCCAGATGGCGCGCAATCACCGCTGAAGCCGGTGTTTCCACCATAATGCCCACTTCAATGGTTTCATCAAAGGCTTTACCTTCTTCGCGCAGCTGGGTTTTCAGCAGCTCCAGCTCGGCTTTCAGCGCACGCACTTCTTCTACGGAAATGATCATCGGGAACATGATGCGCAGTTTACCGAAGGAAGAGGCACGCAGGATAGCACGCAGCTGAGCATGCAGAATCTCTTTGCGATCCATGGCGATACGAATTGCACGCCAGCCGAGGAACGGGTTGTCCTCTTTCGGCAGGTTCATGTACGGCAGGTCTTTGTCGCCGCCGATGTCCATAGTACGCACGATAACAGCCTGAGAACCCATCGCTTCTGCGACGGCTTTATAAGCCTGGAATTGCTCTTCTTCGGTTGGCAGCGAGTCGCGGTCCATGAACAGGAACTCGGTGCGATACAGGCCAACGCCTTCTGCACCATTGCGCTCTGCACCGGCGACATCACGCACGGTACCGATGTTGGCGCACACTTCAACCTGATGACCGTCCAGCGTGATGGCAGGCAGATCTTTCAGTTTCGCCAGTTCGTGTTTTTCAGACAGGTATTGCGTCTGAATCGCTTTCAGTTCTTCTTGCTCAGCATCGGAAGG
>OBJT01000125.1_pt1 | contig 19090 bp, 20 predicted proteins | sample 1519861 | NCBI WGS metagenome assembly OBJT01 (sample SAMN02401118, study PRJEB22541) | soil metagenome, isolate JX
GGCACCGCGAAGCGGCGCGAGGACGGCCCGGCAGCAGCAGAGGTGCTGGGGCCCGCACCAACATGCTCAATCCTGGCTGCTCTTCTAAGAAAATGACAGCCTCACATGAAGAGTCCCCTAACTGACAAGCATTACCTCAGATGAGATCCTTTTTAAAGTCGAGTAAATTTAACGCCCTGCTCCATGCAAACGGAACTGCGCTACCAGTCGCTCCAGCATCATCGCTTGCTCTTCCAGCGAATTCGCCGAATGTGAAGAAGCACTCACCAACGTGGCGTTTTGCTGGGTCGTGGTGTCCAATTCACCAACTGCTCGCGCAATCTGTTCAATACCACGGCTTTGCTCATCCGAGGCCGCTGAGATCTCCTCCATGATCTCATTCACGCGCGCAATGCTGCCCAGAATTTGATCCATGGTTTCACCTGCACGTGCCACTTGTTGATGGCCGTTGCTGATGCGGCTAACGGATTCGCTGATCAGTTGTTCGATATCCTTCGCTGCACCGGCACTGCGTTGCGCCAGATTGCGCACCTCACTCGCCACCACGGCAAAGCCGCGCCCCTGCTCACCGGCACGCGCGGCTTCTACTGCGGCGTTGAGAGCAAGGATATTGGTCTGGAATGCGATACTGTTAATCACCGCAGTGATGTCAGCAATTTTCTTCGAGCTGTCAGAGATTTCACCCATAGTACTGACCACATCACGCACGGCTTTGCCGCCTTGATTGGCATTGTGCGAGGCTTCAGCAGCAATCTGGCTGGCTTGACGGGCGTTTTCTGCGTTGTTTTTCACGGTAGCGGTTAACTGCTCCATGCTTGCCGCTGTTTCAACGACGGCCGCCGCCTGCTGTTCAGTGCGCGATGACAAATCGAGGTTACCCTGATTAATCTCGCTCGCGGCTTGTGACACGCTGCTGACACTGCTCAATACATCGCCGATCATACTGCGCAGACGGTCGTTCATACGGCCCATGGCCGATGTCAGCTTGCCCAATTCGTCGTGCCGGTCCGTGGTGAATTGCGAACTGAGATCGCCGCTGGCAATACGTTCCGCCAGTTCGAGATTATGGAATACCGGACGCGTGATTTGGCGAATGATGTACCACGCCACCAGAACACCGAACAGAATCGCCAGACCGCCAATCAACAGGGATAAGGTCGCTGACCCGTTAGCTAACTCGTCGTTGCGTTCCTTCACAATGCTGATGATCTTTTTGATCACCGCACTGCTCTTGTCCCCTGCCACTTTCACCGTGTCTTCTGAACTACGCAGTTGACCATAGCTGTCAGCCGCTTGCAGGCTGAGGTCTTTAAAGCGCTCAGTGTCCTGCCACAGTGCAGTAAAGCCGCCTTGCTGTTCCGGTGGCAGCTGAGCCAATAACGCTTTCATGCCCTGATCGGCTTGTTGGAAATGGGTTTGCAGCGTGTTGCGTAGGGTGTCGGAGACATTAAAGCGCAGCGCCCAGGCTTCTTCGCGCACATTGCTGATAGCAAACAGCTGCTCGTATATCTGGTTGGTGAGTTCGGGATTAGTGACCGGGGTGCGGATCAGCTGCGTGTAACGCGAGGTCATATCTTGCTGGCTCAGCGAATCAAGCTGGGCACGCAGGCTGCTAAGTTGCTGAGTTGCTTGCGTCATCGCGCCGATACTGTTCTGGAAACTGGCAAGGTGGGTACCCAGTTCATCCACCAAGGCGCGTGCGTTGTCAGTCCAGGAGAGCTGTTGGGCCTCGCGGTTGAGCTGCTGGGCATGGGTCACGTAATCGGCCATCACTTTGCCCGATTTATCATCGCCGTACAGGTACTTCAGGCGGTTAATTTTGGCCTGGAACACCTCAATGTTGATGTCATAAATCAGGTTGGTCTTCTGGTAAATGTCGTGAATAGCCGTGAAGCGCTGCACGCTGATTCCGGTAGCCAACGCCACCAACAGCAACACAATGCCAAATCCTGCTGACAATTTTCGGGTGATGCGCACATTACGTAAACGGGATACCAGCCCCATATTCCCTCTCCTGCGAATGGTGTTTTGTAAATTCTGGTAAGGGAGTTATCGGAGCAAAGCGGGATTTGTTTATCGCTGAGATCACAAAAAAGTGATTACAGGATGTTATGCGCCGCCGGGTGGCGGCGCGAGCAGGTTATCGTGCGGATTGCGGGGCTAACTGGCTGATAAACAGGCCTGCAGCACTCACCGCATCCACCGCCACTTTCCCCAGTTGCTGGCGAATACTGTCACCCAGCGCGATGGTAGAAAAACCCGTGCAGGAGAAAGCGATCACCTCTATACCCTCGCGATAGAGAGCATCAGCGCAGGCCAGGGCGCTGGCGCGACCTTCTGCGCTTAACAGATCCGTGGTGTTCAGCACCCCTTCTGGACGCGCATAACGCACAGATTCACCCAACAGCTGGCGGAAAGGCGCAGGAGCCGCCACACCAATCCCCATTACCGCCACAGGGCGTTTAAGCATGCGAGCAATACTTGCCGAAGCCGAACCGGCGCTGATGACGGGAATGGATACGGCATCGCGCAGTGCCGCAAGTCCAGGGTCGGCGGCACAACTGAGGAACAGCGCATGACAACCGTCGGCCTCTAGCTGTTGACCGAGTGCGACAATCTTTGGCACCGCCAGCGCTTCACTGGCGTCATCGAAAATGCCTTTGTGCTGATCGGGGATCGCACGGCTGATCGAGTTGATAGCGTATTCCTGATGAATCAGCCGACCATGTTCTTCGACAAAGTGCTGATCTGGATGAGTTAATACGCGGATTATCCCCAGCATGGCTTTTGCTCCTGGTCTGATGTTAAAGGGTTTGCAATGCGACTTGATTTTTTATTGTGTCGAGTAACATGGCAGGTTTATGTAAACGCGGCAACACGTACCGACCGTTGGTTTGACCTACAATATTGCTCCTACTTCCGCGATCACGCCGCGCAACCAACTGTGCGCCGCACTGTCCTGCGTTCTGCGATGCCAAAGCAGATCAAAAGGAATAGCGGGCAGCGCCAACGGCGGTTCAAATATGATGATGTCGCCTTGGCTGGCTGAGGTAGTGCCCACGCGGCGCAGGACCGTCGCCACATAATCCGTTCCGGGCAAGAGCGCGGGCACGGTAAACATGGTGGGCAGCGTCAGACTGATGGTACGAGCCAGACCTTGCTCACGCAGTTGCTGGTCCACCAATCCGTAATGGTTGCCTTCCGGTGACACCAAGATGTGGCGCATCGAGAGAAATGCCTGTAGGTCCATGCCTTTACGCGCGACTTTATGATCTCGCCCCACGAGCGTCACAAAGTCATCACGCAGCAGTGGTTGGGAAAGAATGCGATTCTCTGCTTTAGTCGGAGGCACACCGACGGCAATATCAATCTTTCCTGCATCAAGTAGCGCAACAACCTCATCACGATCAATAAAATAACGCACATGAACCGTGCAATTAGGTGCCACTTCCGCCAGCTTTTTGGTTAACGCTGGCAGCAGCACATGCATCGGATACTCCGTTAACCCCAAGGTAAAACTGCGTTGTTTGGCGGTGGGATCATAGACCTCTGCAGGCTTCATTAAATGACGCACCTGCCCTAACGCATCGGCCACCGGTATCGCAATCTCCTGCGCTTTCGCCGTGGGCAAAAGCCCTTCAGAGCTGCGGATAAACAGCGGATCGTCAAAGACACGACGCAAACGAGAGAGTGCTGCACTCATCGCCGGTTGACTCACGCCAGCCAGTGCGGCGGCTTTAGTAACATTACGTTCCAGCATCAAGGCATTGAATGCCACCAGCAAGTTGAGATCGAACCCTTCAAAATTCATATTTTGTATAGTTCTCTATACCGATCATTTGTTGGATTGATAGTGTCAGATTCAGGAATACTGCACAAGCCGCTGAGATACACCGCTAACTAATCCAATAAGGGCTCGAACATGTCTGAGACACAAGCGCTGAACCAACGCCTGCAAACTGAACGTACTGCGGTAGAAAACCTCTATCGTGCTTTTAGTGACAAGAACCCCGATCTGCTGGATCTGGCGGTAACACAAGACTGGGATGACATCCCACTGGCGCCAGGCCAAGGACCGGGACCAGAAGGATTTAAACCTTTACTGGCAAGTTTTATCGCCGCGTTCCCGGATATCAACATCATCGTGCATGACATGTTGCAGGAACCTGGAAAGATTGCCGTGCGCGCTGAAATTACCGGTACGCACCAAGGCGAGTTTATGGGGATGGCACCAACCGGTCGTCGTATTAGCGTGCGCCTGCATGAGTTCCACTTACTTAACGGCGAGCGCGTGACCACCACCTGGCATATGGAAGATTGGTTTGCCATGTTCCAACAGATTGGCCAGTTCCCGACGCTCTAGTTATCGGGAATCTAAGTTGAAAACAGCCGGTATAAGCGCTCAAACATTTTAGGCATTGTAGTGTTGAGTGCCAGTACCTCACTCACTGTCTATCCTGTCAGCGTTTTTCCGCTTGAGACCCAAAATTAAAGATGCATTAAAAACCGCGAAAATCTTCGGCTTCGGTATTTACCAAAGAGGCGGCATTCTGCTGCGGATGCTCGCGTAAATAAGCTTTGACCAACGCAAAGCCGAGTGAGTATCCGCACCAGCGCGGCATATCACCCGAACCAAAGAACCAGGCATTATGGTCGTACCAGGGTTGCGACCACTGTTCTAAAGCCCGGTTGATAAACGGGCTGAGCATCGCGCTCTCCAAGGTTTCCCATGGCTCGGGCTCACCGCCACACACATCCAATGAGAAGTGTCCGGCTAATCCCTCAGACACCAGCGCTTCGCCTAATGTGCGTCCGTATCCGGGGCCGTCCCAACGCGCGGCATGATGCAGTTCATGAGCAAACATGCGGCTAAGGCTCTCTTGCGTAAGATCCTGACTTTGCGGATCCACAGTGAGATAGATCAGGCCTGGCTCCGGGGTGTACCCCAGACATCCCTTACCTTCCAGAACAAACTGTCCCGCTTTAACGACGACATCTAACGCATTAAAGTCGAGATGGGTATTGGCCAGCTGCCACGTATGTTGCAACGCAGTGCTTATCTCATGTTGTTTTGCGGAAAGTGACTGACGGGCGTTGATAAAATGAAGTTCGAGGGAATGCATGTGGCCTCCTGCCAAAACAATAGAACGGGCCCTATAGTGCGCAGAAAACAGACCGCATTTCAAATGCGACGGTTTAAGCCAAGCATAATATTCCCCTGCTATGCTTGGCAGCGACGTTAATCAGTCTTCACAGGCGGGACTATGAAAGTCGTGTTATATGCGTATCACGAAATGGGGTGCGCAGCGCTGGAGAGTTTGCAGGAAGTGGGATTCGAAGTGGCTTGCGTCTTTACCCATGCGGGGGCCAGTCAGGAGAATAACTTCTTTGATTCGGTCGAAACGATGGCGCAGCAGCAACAGATCCCGGTGTTTTCTACGGATGATATTAATACCCCAGAATGGATTGCTAAGGTCGCCGCCCTGCAACCGGATGCGATTTTCACCTTGTCATATCGGCAAGCACTCTGCCCCGCGTTGATCGCCACCGCGAAAAAGGGGGCGTTCAATGTCCATGCTTCGCTGCTGCCTGCCTATCGCGGTCGTGCCCATCTTAATTGGGTCATTATTCGCAATGAACGTGAAACCGGCGTGACGCTGCATCGTATCAATGCCATCCCTGATGGAGGTCCGATTCTGGCACAACACCCTGTCACCATTACCGATGAAGATGACGCGCTGTCACTGCACCGCAAACTAGTGCGCACGACACGCGAACATATGCCTCAGTGGTTGCGTGGCTTGCAGGCCGGGAGTTTGATCGAGCGCGCCCAAGATGAGCGTTTGGCCAGCGAACACGGACAGCGTAAACCTGAGGATGGGCAGATCCACTGGCAGCAGTCTGCGGATGAGATTCACCGACTGATTCGTGGCGTGGCCTACCCGTGGCCTGGTGCTTACAGTCTCATGGGCGGGCAGCGCTTTATAGTGTGGAAAAGTCGCGTGGTTGCCCAGCCGCATCAGCATGAACCGGGCAAGATTATTTCTACCGATCCGCTTTACGTCGCCTGCGGTCAGAATGTACTGGAAATTGTCGCCGCGGGTTTGTCTCACCATGACAATCTCAGCGCGGCGCAACTGGTACAGCACTTTTCTCTTAGCTCAAAAACGCAGCTTGAGTAAGTTTTAATCTGGCGATTTCAGGCTGAAATCGCCAAGATTTTTACCAGCGGGTCGTCGCCATATCAATGACGAAGCGATACTTCACATCGCCCTTCAGCATACGTGCAAAGGCATTTTCCACCGTCTCTCCAGCAATTAATTCAATGTCCGCTGTGATGTTGTGTTCGCCACAGAAATCCAACATCTCCTGCGTCTCTTGAATACTGCCAATCGACGAACCGCTGATGCTTAAACGGCGGAACACCATCGGCGTCACGTCGGGAGACTGATGGGGTTGATCAGGAATCCCCACCAGCACCAGGCGGCCATTGGTTTTTAAGGTCGCGAGGTAAGGATCGAGGTCGTGTGGCGCGGAAACGCAGTCGATAATGAAATCGAGAGAGGTTTGCGCCGCTGCCATCTGCACATCATCACGCGACACCACAACACGGCTTGCGCCAAGACGGCGTGCATCAGCGCCCTTCTCCGGAGACGTGGTGAACAACGTGACTTCCGCACCCATCGCGCTCGCCAGTTTCACCGCCATATGGCCCAAGCCGCCTAAGCCGACCACGCCCACTTTATCGCCCGCTCGTACGTTGAAGTGACGTAACGGCGACCATACAGTGACACCTGCGCAGAGCAACGGTGCAACACCTGCCAGTGGCAAGTTCTGCGGTACTGACACCACAAAATGCTGATCGACCACCACATTCTGCGCGTAACCGCCCCAGGTGCTGTCGCCAGTGTGCTTATCAATGCCGTTGTAAGTCGGCGTAAAACCGGCTTCGCAATACTGCTCTTCCTGCTGCTGGCAGAAGTGGCACTCGCGGCAGGAATCGACCATCACGCCGACACCCACAATATCACCGACTTTGAAATTTGTGGCTGCTGTGCCGGTTTCTACCACGCGCCCCACGATTTCATGACCGGGCACCAGAGGATAGCGACTGACCGCCCACTCGTTACGCGCCATGTGCAGATCGGAATGGCATACGCCACAATACAGAATGTCGATTTTCACGTCCTGCGCTTGCAGTGGACGCAGCGCAATTTGGCTGGATACTAAAGGTTGTGCCGCGTCGTGAGCGACTAATGCATTGATTTTCATGGGGCCTCCGCAAGATGCTGGCGTAACTGAATTGAAGGCGGCAGACTATAGTCAACGTGGTGCAGAAATGATAGTAGTCACCTTTTGGTGACCATAGAGGAGTGACACTGATGCCAGCCTGGGTTGACGGTAAGCTGTTTTTTTATGCGGATTCCCCTCCGCGGCGTTTGATGGACCTGTTCTCGCTTAAGTGGAGCAGCATGGTGCTGCACGCGCTTTATCACTGGCCGGAAAAGCGTGCGCGCACCGGTGAGTTGCAGCGCAGCTTGCAGGGGATTTCAAAAAAGATGTTGTTTCAAACACTGAAAGAGCTGGAGCAGCGTGGTCTGATCGCCCGCCATGTGTACGATGTGGTTCCACCGAAAGTGGATTATCGCTTAACGCCGTTAGGATTGACCTTTGCAGCGCCAATTGAACAAATGTATCAGTGGGGGCTGGAAAACCAGGCAGCGTTAGATGCGATGGAAGACAACTTGCGTAAGGCTACGGACGTGCCATCAGACGCGCCACCGTCTCTCGATCCCTCGGCAAGCGCGGATTGAATACTACCAGGCTTAAACCCGGTTTCCCCTCTACGGCGAAGGTACTGTATTCCAACTCCAGTACACCTTCGTCCGGTAGCCACAGCTGTTTGATGCCTTCTCCGTGCTGGCTGACTTCTTGCGATTGCCATAACTGGCGGAAGGTTTCACTCATCTCACTGAGTTCTTCCACCAGCGCGCGCACGTGCTCACTGGCACCGGTGCGCGCCACGTCGGCGCGGAAATTCGCCACCATGCCGCGCGTGACTTGATGCCAATCCGGCAGGCGCTTTTTCATCTCTTCATTACTGAACATCATCAACAGGATGTTTCGTTGTTCCGGCGGTAGCTGTGCGTAATCAACAAACACTTTGGTTGCCGCATGATTCCAGGCGACCACCTGCCACTCTGCGGTTTTCACCAACGCCGGGGTTTGCGTCATGCTATCGAGCACTCGCTGCAAAGAGGGCGACACATCCACGCCCGCCTGCCAGGTCACGCCTGGCAAACGGTTTTGCGCCAGTAAAAACAGGTGGTCGCGCTCGGCAGCGGTCAATTCTAACGCTTTGGATAAGCGCTCCAACACCTCTTCAGAAGGCGCACCGCCTCTCCCCTGCTCCAGCCAGGTGTACCAAGTGGTGCTGACACAGGCACGCACCGCCACCTCTTCACGACGTAAACCGGGAGTGCGACGGCGCAGCAACGGATAGCCGAGTTTCCCCGCATCCAACCGTTGGCGGCGCTCACGAAGATAGTTCCCGAGCAGATTATCGTCTTGTAGGGTCATGGCGTTATCCTGTTAGTGCATATACCTGTATAAGCTCACGACTTTTCACCGCGCCGGAGACTTTTATCATAGTGCTTCAACAGCCTGAGAAGGAGTACGAATATGCGACTTTTTGTGACCGGAGCAAGCGGGTTTATCGGTTCCGCCATTGTGAAAAAACTGCAGGCACGCGGCGTCGAGGTTCTCGGACTCGCGCGCAGTGACGCGTCAGCAGAGAAACTGCAACGACATGGCGTGCAGGTGATTCGTGGGGACCTGGAAGATATTGCCAGCCTGCGCAGCGCCGTTGAGCAGAGTGATGGTGTGATCCACGCAGGCTACATTCACGATTTCAGCCGGATGGATCATGCGGCGGCTATCGATCAGCAGGCGATTCTGGCGATGGGCGAAGTCCTTGCCGGATCAAACCGCCCGTTGGTCGTCACCACCGGCACGGCACTGGTATCACCTGGACGTCTTGCTGTAGAGCAGACTAAACCGATATCGGGAGGACACCCCCGTTCCGACTCTAATATCGCCGCACTCGCCCTGGCTGATAAAGGCGTACGCGTGTCGCTGGTGCGCTTACCACCGACCGTTCACGGTGCAGGTGATCATGGTTTTGTGCCGATGATCATCAATATGGCGCGAGAAAAAGGGGCTGCGGTGTATATCGGGGATGGCAGCAATCGGTGGCCAGCAGTGCATCGTGATGATGCCGCCGAGTTGTTCTGCCTCGCCGCTGAGCACGCCGAAGCCGGCACGATTCTGCATGCGATTCAGGAGGAAGGCATTGCGTTTCGTCAGATCGCCGAAACCATCGGCACCGGTTTATCCCTGCCGGTGAAAAGCCTGACGCTGGAAGAAGCCAAAGAGTGGCTTGGCTGGATGGCGTTCTTTGCCTCCGTGGACAACCCTGCATCCAGTGAATGGACGCGCCAGACGTTTAACTGGCAACCCACCGGGCCGGGATTACTGCAGGATATGCGCGAGGCGGGTTATTTTTCACGATGATTTCGCACGGCCTCTTGTAGAAAATCAATAAACGCACGGCTTCGCGCGGGAAGAAAACTACGCTCCTGATAGAGCAGAGCGATCTCAAGAGGGGCAGGAACGAGCTCAAGTTCAATCACTTCCAGCCGCCCGTCACGAATATAAGGTTCACAAGCCTGCGCTGAAAGGATGGCAAACCCGACGCCTTTCAGTGCTGCTTGCAGTGCCATCTCACCGCTGTCGACACGAAACGGGCTCGTCACATTGATATGTCGATACCCTTTTCCCGTCGTGAGAAATTGCCATGCCTGTCCCTGAAGTGCGCTAACGGTAGTGATACAGGGCAGAGCCAGCAATTGCTCTGTGTGCGTAGGTCTTGGGAACCTTTGAAGCAGAGTCGGCGCCGCAACAATCTGGCAGGGCAATAAGACCAGCTGTTGAGCAATGACATCACTGCTGGCACGAGCTCCGCGACTGATATCAATCACAACATCGCAGTCTTCCCACAGTGCATCAGCCCCCTGAAGGTTGGTCATACAGTGGAGTTCTATCTTGGGATACCGCAGTGCAAAATCAGCCAGAAGATTGCCAAACACCACCGGCCCTACGCCACTCGGTAAACACACGCGTAGCAATCCTTCCGGTTCAGTTTTCGCGTGGCTTAGCTTGGCTTCCGTCTCATTCACCGAGTCCAACAAGGGGCGCATGCTGTCAAAAAACATCTGCCCTGCGTCGGTAAGCTTCATGTGACGCGTACTTCGCTGTAATAGTCGCATCTCCAACCGTTCTTCCAGTTGGGAAATTTGTCGACTCACATTCGATGCAGGCATATTAAGGGCCCGCGCCCCACCGATAAAACTGCCTTTCTCTGCAACGGTGACGAAGACACGTAAGACATTTAAATCGATTTTACTGCGCATCTATTATCCCATTTTTGATAATTAATCATCTCACTTTATCTCTCTAATCATAATGATGCACGGGCAATAGACTAGGCCTCCTGTAACCTAATGGAGCAAACTATGCCTGTCCTCACCCCGCAATCAGGTTCATTCGCTGTGATCCGCATCGCTGTGATTATCGCTTTTATTCAATTCACGAATGCCCTCGAATACATGATGTTTAATCCGCTGTTTGCCTACATGGCGTCTCAATTTTCAGTGCCTGTCACTTATGCAGGTTATGTCACGGGGACTTACACCCTGGGTTCAGTGCTATCAGGGTTATGTATTTGGAAATGGATTGACCGCGTTAACGCCAAACGATTTTTACTGTGGAATATGGCGTTTTTAGGCGTTCTGACGGTGCTGGTCACCTTCACGAGCGATTATACCCTGCTGCTGGTTCTACGATTTATGGCGGGCTTAGTGGGAGGAACAACCATGGGCGTAGGGATGAGTTTATTAATCAGCCTCGCGCCAGCGGCCTTACGAGCACGGATGATTGCCACCGTAATTGCCGCTTTCTCTGTGGTCAGCATTGCAGGGATGCCGACCATGCTGTTTTTGAGCACACATTTCGGCTGGTATAGCGCACCGAGACTCATTGGCTTGCTGTGTCTGATAGGTTTGCTTCTTATTGCCGGGTTTATTCCTGATACTCCGCGCAAAATCTCCCCTAAATCATCGATAGCGCTGACGCCAGAATGGTTGTTTTTCGCAAGCGGGAACGCCATCGCACAATTCACACCTATGCTCATCATTCCTGCTTTGGTGCCTTTATTGACCCAACACATGCAGGCTGTGAGCGCCTCTCTGCCAGTGCTGTTCTTAATCGGTGGCATAGCAGGGTTGATGGCGACAAAATTCACCGGAAAACTATTGGCTCAATGCTCCAGCCACACCTTAGCCATTGTCTCAACGCTGATATTATTGGTCAGCATGCTGCTTCCCGTGACAGGTTTGCATGCCAGCGCATTATTCATGGGACTGTTTCTGAGCGGGGCTTACGGACGATTGGTGGTGGTGTCTTGTGTGACCACGAGATTTCCAAATGAGGCCAGTCGAGCTGGTTTCCTGTCCCTGCAAACGGCGCTGATGTCATTGAGTACCACCCTCGCCTTTTTTGTTTCGGCCATGACTTTTGAGATAGCAGCGCCACTACCGATCATATTCTGGGTGCTGGTTGTCGGCAGCGCATTACTCTTGCCACCGCTGATTAAGCGAATGGAAAAAAGGTTAGCGAGACGTGAAGCCTGAGGTGATAAAGGTAGCGGCAGAATCGATCGCCCAGCTGAAAGTTCACTTCTGGCTCGATCAACTCTGCCGCGCGAGATTAGCCAAACGGCTCTTCGCGTGCCAGCAAGCGTGCAATCACGTTAAGCGCACCCTCGTCGTTGTTGCTATCGGTTTTATAACGCGCAACGGCGGCCACAGGTGCGGCGGCATTGGCCATCGAAAAGCTGTAGCACGCCTGACGCAGCATCTCGAGGTCGTTGGCGCTATCGCCAATCGCCAGTACTTCGCAATCGTCGATGCCCCATTTTTCCTGCAGTAGCGCAATGCCATGTGCCTTATGGCAACCGGGAATGATCAAATCGACGAAACCAAAGCCACTCGAGACGGGATGCATAATGTTTTCAATCGCGCCCAGTTCCGCATGCAGGCGCTCCATTAAAGCATCCACCCCTTCGTGCGCCAAATTGAGTGAAAATTTGAAGATGGTGTCATCGATATCATACAAATTGTCGCGCTTCTCAAGGCGATGGTAGTGATTGGCTAACATCGCAATCACCTCTTCAGGCATTGAGGTGTGCACATAGGCACCATTGCGACCACAGACGACCGTGCTAATGTCAGGCTCTTTCGCCAGAATATCCAGTATTTGGTGCACACGTTCTTGCGCTAATTCGCCGCAGAAGATCTCTTCATTGCTGTCTGAAACCCAAGCACCATTTTCCGCAACAAACGCGATTTCATTTTTGATTTCAGGAAAATAGCGCTGTAGCTGATAATACTGATTGCCACTGGCGACCACAAAACGAATGCCTTTCTCTTTCAACAACGCGTACTGGCGCGAAAAACGCTGCGCGTTGTATTGCTTATTATCGTCGAGAAAAGTGCCATCCATATCCACCGCAATCATTTTCACTGCCATTTTGCTCTCCCGTATCTGCTCGCCGTGTTTCCATCCGGCTTGAAAAGGTTTTCCTAAAGCTTACTCGCGGTGTGGATTAATGAGAATGCGAATAATGAGATTGTTTACTGCTTTCAGAGATTTCCAGGTCCATGTTTTACTGCATATCCGCGCCTTTTTCCCTGATCCAGACACAGAACATATCAGCCATATCCCGTGCATAGTCCTCTATTTCAGTATCAGAGCGCGGAATTTCCGAAAAATGCTTACCCACATTCCCCAGCGTACTGTTGATCAAATCTGCGGCGCGCAAACGCTCTTTTTCATCCCATTGTGGGAGTAATTCCAATAAGAAGTCACTCATCACATTTTCCCCCGCTGCACGCGCGGCCGCCACTTCTGGCGCATCACGATACAGTGGTGCCGCGTCATTGAGCGCGGTGCGCATCGCCGCTTCTTCACATTCGGAAAATAAGAATGCCCGCGTGAGTTGATGCAGACGCTGGCGAGCAGAGACGCTGCGATCGCGCAGAATCGAACCTAAAAGGTCGCCGGTTCGTTGCCATTCCTCGCGCTGCAAACGAAAAAGAATAGCCGCTTTATTGGGAAAGTATTGATACAGCGATCCAATACTCACACCGGCACGCTCCGCCACGCGTGCCGTGGTAAATCGCGTGGCGCCTTCCTGTTCCAAAACCTGAGTCGCGGCTTGCAATATCGCCGAAACCAGCTCACTGGATCGTGCTTGTTGCGGACTTTTTCTCTGTGAAATCTTGGTGTTACGATTTTCAGCCACCTGCTACTCCTGAACACGAATAGTGAAATGCGAATGATTCATCGTATTCTGATCGCACAGATTAATCCACGGGGAAACATCATGAATACTTTAACGTCTGCGCCTTTAGCGCCACTGCTTAACTATCTCTTTGAACTGGCCGACAACATGGCTCATCCGACAAATGAAGCTTTTCACGCCATGTCTGATGAAGAACAAAATCGTCTGATGCAGAGTAAAACCGATTATCTGGAACTTTATGGCCACTTAAAAAATGTGCCGCTGGCGGTATCACGTGAGACCGGCAAGCTGCTGTATATGCTGGCGCGCAGCAGCAGAGCACAATCTATCGTTGAGTTCGGCACATCATTCGGCATATCGACGCTACATCTGGCCGCGGCGGTGCGCGATAACGGTGGCGGTCAAATTCTTACCAGTGAATTCGAACCGGGCAAGGTTGCCTTAGCACGTAATCATTTTGCTGATGCGGGCGTGAGTGATTTGATTGAAGTACGTGTTGGCGATGCACTGCATACCTTGAACGAAGAGATGCCTGCATCGGTCGATATGTTGGTGCTGGATGGTGCGAAAGCGATTTACCCAGAGATTTTGGCATTGGTTGAGCCTTATTTGCGTCCTGGGGCGCTGATCGTCGCCGATGATGCGGATTTCAGCCCGGAATATCTGACGCGCGTGCACAGCGGAAACGGCTATTTATCCCTGCCTTTTAACGATGGCGTGGAAGTGTCCATGTGGTTGGGACGTTCACAGTAATCAGCACCCAGAGCCTGCGCTCTGGGTGATTTTTATTTCCGATACTGCGCTTCAACCCGTTCCTGCTTAATTTTGGCATCAATAGAGAGTTCGGCGGTAGGACGAAGCAGCAGGCGAGCCAGCCCAATGGGATCGCCCGTTTCACGACAGTAGCCGTATTCACCTTGGTGGATGCGCTGCACTGCCGCATCAATTTTTGGTAACAAGCGGCTTTCGCGATCAATCTGGCGAAACAAGAAACGCAGTTCTTCTTCACGTATCGCTTTGTCCGCTTCATCACCCTGCTGTTCACTGCGTTGCAGCTGCGTTTTCAGGTAGTCGATATGTTCGAGCAGTTCCTGGCGCTCGTGTCGCAATAAGCGCAAAAAGAAATCACTTTGGTGAGCATTCATATACTCTTCTGGCGGCATACTGAGAAGGTTTTGCTGCTCTCCTGCTGTGGGTTTGGTCATGTTGAAATTCCTTAACAGCCCTGTAATATGTTATATCGTCACAATTCACAATCATTCATTGAGGTTGCTGCGATGAAGACCACTGTTCCTCTCCTGCTCATCGCCATTGCATCGGCAAAAGCGGGCGCTTTTCAGGCAAAGATTGATACGTTAAAACTGGCGCAGAAGCCGGACACCGCAGTGGCCAACGTCGACCTGACGCAGCCTATGGCGACAGCAGAGTTTCACTCTCAGCTGATAAAACCGGTCTCTGGCTGTCAGTGTCCGTTCTGTACCCAACTGCGTGCATTAGGCAGCTAATTCAGGCCGTCACACGCGCCACGCGCTGCGGCCAGGGATCGGCAAATTCACCGCCGCTTTGCCACCATGCAATCTCGTCTTCATTGAGAAAGCAGCGATTCAGGGCGGCGGTGAACGCTTTCACCTCACTCGGCTCGCCAATTACCGTTAAACTGCAACGTCGATCGCCAAATCGTCCCGGCATTTTGGCCACTGCCTGCTGGACTGCAGCTCGCTCTTCTGCGATGAGTGGACTGTCACGGTGCTCAAGAATCCCCGCTTTCCAGTAACTGATAAATTCCAGACTGATGCTGCCCGTGGCCTGATTCCATAACAGCGCCAAATCATCGCGCGTCGGCAACCAGAAAAACCCTTTACTGCGATAGATGCCCGCGCCCATAAAGTGGTGACAGGTGTCCCACAGGCGCTGTGGATGAAACGGCCGATCGTCATGAATCACTTCTGAGACCATTTGCCATGCGGAGGGATCAATGGCATCCACCTCCTCCGCCAGTTCGTCAATCAGCCCCGCGACACGTTGGAAATCGTATGGCGGCATCGCCAGTAATTCGCTCAGTGACAAGTTTCCCCATGGCACCGCCATCACCGCCACATAAGGATTCAAAGGATGAATCGCCTGGGCAATACGGGAAATGCTGGAAGCGGGCAGCCGATCATTTTTGGTCAGTAGCAAATGGCTGCAAAACATCACTTGTTCTGCCAGTAGGTTCTCGATGCGCCGTTCCCCACGGCTGAGATTGCCCTGCAGACGTGGGATCAGCGCCTCGCCCTGCTGGTAATCATCATTCAACATCACGCTGTCGACCAGCGATAAGAACCCGTGAAGTTGTACCTGTGGATGGTCCCGGAAATAACGCACCAGCGGCAGCGGATGGCTACTGCCAGAGGTTTCCAGCAGGATCATGTCTGGTCGATGGGCACCCAATAGGGGTGTCAGCGCAGCATGAAGCTTTTCGATACCACTGCGACTACTGATGCTGTCAGCGGAGAGCGTGATGAAATTATGTTTGCTGGCGTTAACGATCTCGGTGTTGGCGATGAGCACACCATCGACATCCAACTCGCTCATATCATTGACGATCACGCAGACCGCTAATTGCTGTTTATGCGCCTGAATCAACAGGCTCTTAAGCAGTGTGGTTTTGCCTGCGCCGAGGAAACCATTGAGGATGGTGAGAGGAATTTTTTGCATTATTTTCTCTTAGCATCGTAGCCGTATATTGATTGCCATAAATGGCACCCCTACGATTGTCCTGTGCAGATTTCGTAGGGGTGCCCCTTAAAGCGATCCGCTATGCAGATACGATTTATAGACTGTGATCAGTGGAACCAGGGTTCAAACGGATCCGGGTATTCAGCCCAGTTTTCTGGCCCCTGAGCCATCTCTTCATCGGTAAGCAGTGCGTTTTCCAGTTTGTTGCGCAGATCGGTTTCATCCATTTCAATACCGATAAAGACAATCTCCTGACGCGCATCGCCTGTGCCCTCAACCCAGTTCTGCATGATGTATTCCAGCGTTTCAGGATCTTCCGGCCAGCGTTCTTTTGGCGCACTTGCCCACCACATCCCCGCTAAGCCCTGACGTGTCACCCCGCCCGCTTGTGACCATGAACCGGCGTAATGCGGGCGACTGGCAAGCCAGAAGAACCCTTTCGATCTCACCACGCCTTGCAGATCGCCCTCGATAACGTCGGCAAAGCGCGTGGGATGAAACGGTCGGCGGGCACGGAAAACAAAGTTGCGAATACCGTACTCTTCGGTTTCTGGTGTGTGCGAACCGCGCAGTTCTTGCAACCAGCCCGGTGCCTGCGATGCAGCGTCAAAATCAAACAAACCGGTATTCAGCACTTGATCGAGTGCGACTTTGCCAAATTCAGACGTCACGATACGCGCGCGCGGATTCAGTGAATGCAAAATCGCCATTAAACGAGCTTTTTCCACCTCATCAATCAGGTCGGTTTTGTTCAGAATCAGCACGTCGCAGAATTCAATCTGATCCACCAGCAGGTCAACCACGGTGCGCTGATCTTCTTCACCCAGCGACTCGCCGCGTGACTGAATGCTTTCATTGGATTCATAGTCGCGCAGGAAATTGAAGCCATCCACCACCGTGACCATGGTATCCAGCGCGGCAACTTCGGACAGGCTTTGCCCGTCTTCGTCAGCAAAGGTGAAGGTTTCCGCTACCGGCAAGGGTTCGGAAATGCCGGTGGATTCAATCACCAGATTGTCGAATCGGCCGTCCTTAGCCAGACGATCGACCTCCAGCAGCAAATCTTCACGCAGCGTGCAGCAGATGCAGCCGTTGCTCATTTCTACCAGCTTCTCATCAGTACGCGATAACTCCGCCCCACCCTCTCGCACGAGCGCAGCGTCAATGTTCACTTCCGACATATCGTTGACGATCACCGCCACTCGACGGCCTTCGCGGTTGTTCAAAATATGGTTAAGCAGCGTAGTTTTTCCCGCACCGAGAAAGCCAGAAAGCACGGTGACCGGCAGTTTTTTGAAATTGAGGGGTAAAGATGACATTGCGACTCCTTCAAAATGACGTAAGCGAGTGCGATAGCGTACTATCCTCACTCTTATTTTAGTTATGTTATAACATAACAATTGCGGTTGTCATGATGTCAGAGAAAAGTTTGTTGTGGCGGCAAAGAAGAAGCGGGCCTGAAAAGGCCCGCCTGACAGGATCACTTATTGTCGGGATAGCTCAGATCGATCGCGTCATCTGGCAGTTTGGTGAAGGTCTTCACGATAGTGCGGAAGTCCGCTGTAGGCGTGAGATCGGCAAACTGCTGCGGATAGAGGTCTTTCGCCAAAATCTCCATACCAACGATGTTGTATGGATGGTTATAGAAGTGATGGTACACGCCATACACCCGGCCGTTTTTCACGGGTTCAATCTGCGCCAGTCCGGTGCGCTTCAGCAGCGTCTGGAAGGTTGCTTTGACCTCGGTTGGCTGCACACCATAGCCAAATGGCAGCACATTGGTGTTCGGGCGTTTAGAACCGGTCATGATGTAAACGTCAGGTTTCATCGCGATGATTTTTTCTAACGCAATAAATCCAACATTCCCCGGCAGCAACTCTGAGCCGATATTTTTACCACCGACGGCTTCGACCAATCCGCCCCAACCGTTGTGGCTGTGGGTAAAGCAGCAGTTATCACTGTTACCGGCAATCGGCTCGATAAATACAGTCGGTTTGTTCTTCACCTCAGCAACGCCTTTGGTAAGACGATCAAACTTTTGCTGATAGAAGTCGGTATAGGCTTTGGCCTGGGTTTCGCGGTTCAGCACTTTGCCCAGCAGGGTGACGCTGGGTGCGGTGTTCTGCGCCGGGTGCAATTCATAATCCACAAAAACCACCGGAATATGCAGATTGCCCAGCGTCTTCAGTACACCCGATTGTTCCAGCGCCGGTTTTGCACGCAGCTGAGCAATCATCAAATCGGGTTTCTGTGCCAATACGCTTTCCAGATTGACCTGTCCTTGATCGCTGAAGCCCATATCAACAATTTTTGTCGCTTCCGGCCATTTGCCCTTCAACATATCCCAGGTTTGTGTGTCCTGTTTTTTTGGCAAATTATTCCACGCCACGACACGTTTGAAAGGGTCATCACGATCCAGCAACGCCAGCGTTAAAATGTCGCGGCCGTCCTGCAGGATAATGTGTTGCGGTTCTTTGTTGATGGTTTGCGTGTGACCATCCATATCGGTGACGGTCAGCGGATAGGTGGTAGCCGAAGCCGCAGCGGAAGCCAGTAACCCCATTGCCAAAAGCAGGCGCGTTCTCATCCTAAAACTCCGTGGTAAAAAGAATAGTTATTATTATCAATTACCTTAACATAACCTTAAGTGCCGAAAATAAACGTCAGGACAATGGATGGTAACGGATTGAGTCAAAAAGGATGGGGTTGGGTTTTCGTAGGGTGCGCATTTATGCGCACCTGGACATGTATTAAGTAAAATCTGACAGCTTCTGCCCGGAGGTAATCAACTCCTGCAACAGCATCTGACGGCGCTCTTGTGGCGTATCACGGCTGACCATAAAGCAGATCGCCGCCACCGCCTGACCACTGCGGGAACGAATCGGTGCCGCCATACAGCAGGTAAAGCTTTCGGAGAGACCTTCCGTCATGCAGTAGCCCAGCTGGCCG
>OBJT01000127.1_pt1 | contig 18897 bp, 16 predicted proteins | sample 1519861 | NCBI WGS metagenome assembly OBJT01 (sample SAMN02401118, study PRJEB22541) | soil metagenome, isolate JX
GTCGACCACTTACCCAAGTTACGCCTTAAATTTGGCTCAATTAGGGGCGCTTTGCCTTTCAAATCTTTGTGCAACAAAGCCCTGCTGAATTAAAAGCGATGGATTGTGCAACACTTTCTGTTGAGCAATCAAATGCAAAACGCGAGTTAGCAAGCGCAGAGAAAAATATCGCAAACATTACCGCAAACGCTCAATCACCAAACAAGGCTGTCAGCAAATGGGCTGGTCTTGCAAGTGGTGCATTAACTGCTTTCGGTGGCAACTCTGAAAAAACTGCCAAAGCTAGTCAAATCGCAAGTAATCTTGCTGGCGAAGAAGATACATCTGACGCAAATAACCTAACGCTTCAAGAATCAATTAAAGCGAAAGCACAAGCGAATATTGAAAATATCGCGACATTCCAAAAAAGCAAAAAATGCAAAATCTAAAAATTATAGTCAAATCCACTTTGATTTTATGATGATGCCGTGTGCTTAAAATAATAAAACCCGCCTATTGAACGATCCCCCATGAAAGCAGTCAGTTCAAAAAAGCGGGTTTTATTCTAAATATAATTAACTACCTTGTACTAAACGTCTCGCACTAATGATGCCAGGTTGTTGCTCTAAACGAGCCAACAAACGAGAGAGCTGTGCTAAACCTTTCACTTCAATCAGCAACTTCATATTGGCAATCCCATCCGCCTCAGAAATCGTATTGACCTGACGAATATTAATTTGATCAGAGAAAATCACTTGAGTGAGATCTTTGAGTAAACCACGGCGATCATAGGCCTCAACCACAATCTGAACGCTTTGTCCGCGTGTTGGTTGCATTTCCCAATCGGCTTCAACAGCACGCTCTGGTTCATGAGTCGTCATACGCACATAATCTGGACATGCGACTTTATGGATGCTTACCCCTCGATTTAAAGTGATATAACCACCAATCGATTCACCATGCACGGGCTGACAACACTGTGCTATATGCAATTCCACATTGTCCAAACCATCAATCAAGATACCGTGTGCCGATAATGTATGGCTTGCACGTGGATTTAATGCTGGTTTTAACACCAGCTCTGGCTCATCTTGATCTAAATGCATTTGACGATTTACTTGGTTCATCAATGCATGCAGACTAATGTCACCACTCACCAATGCAACCAAAATATCATCACCTGACTTCAGGTTAAAATGAGATGAGTAATCGTTTAAATCAATACTTTTTGGATGAATAGCCAGACGAGCGAGCTCTTTATTGAGCAACTCACGTCCTACTTCGACGTTCTTGCTGCGATCTTGCTGTCTAAACCAATGACGCAATTTATCTCGCGCACGAGCTGTTTTGATATAACCTAAAGAGTTAACCAACCAATCTCGATTTGGCTCACGGTCTTTTTTGGTTAAGATCTCAACTTGCTCACCTGTTTTTAAAGTATAAGTCAGTGGCACATAACGCTGGTTTACACGTGCTGCATAGCATTTGTTTCCAACTTCAGTATGGACGTGATAAGCAAAGTCAAGCACAGTCGAGCCGCGCGGTAACTCTTTAATGTCCCCATCACGACTAAACACATAAATCTTTTCAAAATTTTCAAAATCTTGAATTTGATCGATACCATTCGACTCATCATCTTCAGCATGCGGTGTCGTTTCAGTTCGCTCCTGATAATGCTCAAGTACAGCGCGAAGTGAATGCAATCGATCATTAAAAGAATGATCCGTATTTTTCGCACCTTCTTTGTAGTTGAAATGAGAACAAACTCCCAATTCAGCTTCTTCATGCATCTCAAAAGTACGAATTTGAACTTCGAGTGATTTATTTTCAGCAATCACTGCCGTATGCAAAGACCGATAGCCGTTGGCTTTCGGGTTAGTCACATAATCATCAAACTGGTTGGGGATGTGTCGCCATAACTGATGTACGATCCCTAAAGCATGGTAACAATCTGGTACCGTTTTTAATAACACCCGCACTGCACGAATATCGTAAAGCTGGTCAAAGCTAAGATTTTTGCTTTTCATTTTTCGATAAATCGAATAAATGTGCTTCACTCGCCCCGTGATTTCAGCATGAATATCATAGGCATCCAGTTCGGTTTTAAGTTTATCAATCACAAACTGAATATACTGTTCACGCTCTAAACGTTTTTCATTGAGCAAAGAAGCAATTTCTTTGTATCGTTCTGGCGCTAAATAACGAAAAGCGAGATCTTCTAGTTCCCATTTTAGTTGGGCGATTCCTAAACGATGTGCAAGTGGAGAATAAATCGTTAAAATTTCACGTGCAACACGTTCTTGACGCTCTTTGCTTGCAGTTGCCAACTCACGTAAAGCATAAGTTCGCTCTGCCAGTTTAATCAGCACCACACGTACATCTTCTGTCACAGAAATCAGCATTTTATAAATGCCGTTTAGATGTTCACGTTGATTATTATTAAAATGATCTTCTAGACGCTTATTTTTTTCAATCAGCTCCGATAGCTTACCCATTGCAAGCGTGCCTTTTACTAGGCCCAGAACTTGCTCGCCAAACTCTCGCTGAATATCCTCTAAGGTGATCAGTCCTTCACGTACACTTCGATATAATACTGCCGCTGACAACGTATCTTCATCTACATGTAAATGCGCCAAAATATCCGCCATACCAATACCGATACTGAAGGTGTTGGTATGATGATTCACCGTGCTTTCAAACTCTTTTTGTAAGGTAAGCTCTGCAACCCGTTGTAGCTGCTTCAGCTCAGCCCCATCCAAGATATCACGCACTCGATCTAGCCAAGATACTAGACTACTTTGCGCTTCAGCGGCATGTTCTACAGTCGCTTCCTCAGACAACTCATGGAGTCGTCCAGGTAACTGTTCACGTACTGTGACCATACCATTCTCCTCTGGATATGTAACTCATGTTCTAATCGTTTATCTCTTAAATTTTATCAGACTCATTTTTTTCAAATAAGGCAATAGATTCAACATGTTCAGTATGGGTAAACATATCCATTACCGCAGCTTTTTTAAGCTGATAACCATGTTGTGCCAGTACACCTGCATCCCTTGCCAGTGTTGAAGGATTACATGAAACATAAACGATTCTATTTGCTCCGAAGTTCGGTACATATTGCATCACCTCAAAAGCACCCGATCGCGGAGGATCAATTAATAATGCATCAAATCCTTGTTTCGCCCAAGGATGATGTGAAAAGTCTTTTGTTAAATCTTGTGAAAAAAAGATAGCTTGGTTCAACGAATTTGCTTTCGCATTTTCAGTTGCACGCAATACCATTTCATCACTTGCCTCAACACCTATCACCTGACCAGTATCTCCTACACATCGTGCTAAAGGTAGAGAAAAGTTGCCTAATCCACAAAATAGATCAAGCACACGTTCCCCTTCCTTTAACTGTAGCAATTCACATGCCAACTGAATCATTCGTGCATTTACCGCACTATTCACTTGGGTAAAATCCAATGGTGAAAATGCAAAACCAATGTCGAAATCATCTAAATGATAGTGTAACCGCATTGGTGCTTGCACATCGTCGACCCGATGTAAACTATCAGCGCCTCTGGGTTGTAAATACAACTGCCACTGTCTTTGTAACGCAAATTGACGCAAATGGTTGACATCCGACACATTTAATTCTTCCAAGTGGCGAATTAATAACGCAACTTCGTGATCCCCCATCGCCAATTCAACATGACCAATGTGTGCTTTGGCCATCAAGCCTTCAAGACACTTTCTCAACTCAGGTATCGCATCAGATAAAGTCTGATCCAATACCTTGCACTGGTGAATGGTTGTTAAATGATTACTGTGATGCTCTCTAAACCCCATGACCAAACGATCTTGTCGCGGAATATACCGCACACCAATTCGGGCACGACGACGGTAATCTATTTTGCTAGAACGAATTGGTGTTAACCATTGTTCAGGTTGTAGACCAGCAAAATGCTGTAAATGCGATTGCAATACATTTTGCTTCAACAAAATTTGTTCGTCAGGATGAATATGTTGCAAGCTACAGCCACCACATACTCCAAAATGCGGGCAAATTGGTTCTACCCGCCCAGTAGCGGCCTCACCTTCTAGTTTCAGCATTTCTGCTTCTTCTAGACGCGTAGTTTGGTGAGTAATTTTCGCTTGAACCGTTTCACCTACCAAGGCATTGCGAATAAAAACTTTCTTACCCTGTTTTTCTTTAGGATGGTCAGGGTGAGTTCCATAGTGCGCAATACCACGACCTTCATGTGAAAAAGCTTCCACTTTGAAGGTATAAATTGGCTGATGTGCCGGGCGCTGTTTCGCTTTATGTTTCAAAAGATGAACCTAATTTTTGGGCGCAAACGTCGGTGCGGTAAATACAGTATATTGCGATGTTTGGCGCCATACTTGTAAAAAATCTGATTGTTGCGTTTGCGTTTGTAAATAATCAATGGTTGACTGAATAAACTGCTGATGATCTAGTTGATTTAACTGACCTTTTAGTAAAAGCCAACGCAAATAAACCAACCAAGTATTCAGTACATCACCCTCACAATAACTGGTTAATTTTAACCAATTATTGTTACGTACATATTCTGGCACACGATAACCAGACTCACCACGCTTTCCAGGAAAACCGAGCAAGCAAGCAATATCATCTAATTTCTGGAAATTTCGACCATTAAACATGGCCATCACATCCATCAAGTCGACATGTCGATGATGATATCGGTTTTGATAGTTATTAAACCGCTTCTGATTGTCGATTTCGCCTTGATCAAACAAACTTGGGGCAGATAGTCCGTGATACATCGCTCGAAATAAAATGACAGGCAAATCAAACTGAGAACCGTTCCAACTCACAAGAGTTGGCTGTTTTTTATCAAAAATCGATAAGAATTTTGCCAGCATCTCAGCTTCAGTATTTTGCTCTTGGCTAAATGAAAATAAACGAAAGCCTTTTTCATCGATCCACAAACCAGAAATGCATACAATTTCGTGCAAAGGTAACCGTTGAAAATCCATACCTGATTCTTGACGGCGAATCTTGGTCAAGGCCTGCTCGACATCAGACTCAGGTAAATCAAGATGATATAAATGAGCACCAGCTTTTAAATCAGTGAGCGTTTCAATATCAAACACTAAAATCGGAAAACGTAAGCTCATTTTCAAAACTTCCTCAGAAAACTGAAGAATTCTCTCTTTTTAATAGAGAGCTTGGGGGTAATTTTATTCATCATCTTTTACTGAGAATAAACCCGTTGATAAATAACGATCTCCACGATCACAAATAATGCAGACAATTACAGCATCTGGATTTTCTTCAGCAATTTTAATAGATGCCCAGACCGCACCACCAGACGATGTCCCTGCACTAATCCCTTCACTACGAGCCAGTTTACGCATGGTACGCTCTGCTTCAATTTGTGGAATATCAATAATACGATCGACTCTACTACGATCAAAAATCGTTGGTAAATATGCCTCTGGCCAACGACGAATCCCTGCAATACTTGAACCATCTGAAGGCTGTAAGCCCACAATTTGAATCTCAGGATTTTGTTCTTTTAAATATTTAGACACCCCCATGATGGTGCCCGTGGTTCCCATTGAGCTGACAAAATGGGTAATTTTCCCGCCCGTTTGTTTCCAAATCTCAGGCCCCGTAGTCAGATAATGTGCTTCCACATTATCTGGATTACCAAACTGATTTAAAACATAACCCTGACCGTCAGCCTGCATTTGCAAAGCCAAATCTCGAGCTCCTTCCATGCCTTGTTGCTGAGTAACTTCGATTAACTCTGCACCATAAGCTGACATAGCATCTTTACGCTCTTGGCTCATGTTATTCGGCATGATCAGTTTCATTTTATAACCACGCATGGCTGAAACCATCGCCAAAGCAATTCCTGTATTACCGCTGGTTGCTTCAATCAAGGTATCACCCGGTTTAATTTGACCGCGTTTTTCTGCCTGAATAATCATGTTATAGGCAGGTCGATCTTTCACTGAACCTGCTGGGTTATTGCCTTCTAACTTCGCTAACACCGTGGCTTGAGTATGACTTGCTAAACGCTGTAAACGCACCAATGGTGTTTTACCCACATATTCATCTAGTAAAAATTCATCTGCTAAAAAATCTGGTTGCGTATTGGTCATGATCGACACCGATATCAAGGTGGCGTCTATTGTATGAAAAAAAATACAAGACTGCATCTTTTCCCACTGCTTTTTATAGTGAGATAAATGCTAGCCTGTTTAAAGCATGCTAAGATATTTTGCAGAATGATAAGTCTGACCCAACTATGTCAAATTTCAATAAAACTCTTTCTAAACGTTTACGGCTCAATCACGCCTATGGACAGCTGATCGCGCTGATTCTGGTTCCGATTGCGATTTTGACAGGCGTAGGCATTTTGTGGGTTTTATCTGAAACAACCAATGCCGCGAAACAACAACAAAATGCAGAAGCATCTGCGATTTTGGCGCGTTATCATCAAACAGCAAACGAACTACTTCACTTGGTCGAAGAACAACCCGATCAATATGACCGTGCGCAAAACCTGTTTCAAAAAATGTTTGATGAAAAAAACTTACAACGTGCGGTTTTAATTGACAATAAAGGACAGACTTATTTAACCATTGGTTATCAGAATAATCGTTACTGGCCTAACTTTCCGAAAAACAGTGATTTTTTTGGCCCTATTTCCCACAATCACAATAGTATTTATGGCTCTAAGCTGGATAGTGAAAATCCAAATTCTGTTTGGTTGATGATTGAGTTAAATAATCATCCACTCGAACTTGCGCGTTATAAAATCTTATTATCACTGGTCGCAACAGGATTGATCACCTTACTTATACTTTTGTTTTGTCTAAATGTTTTCTCTCGTCGCTGGCTAGCACCGCTATACGAAATTCGTATGCAAATGCAGCGCCTAAATGCAGACACTTTAGATCAACATATTGTGGTTAATAGCACAGGTGAATTGCGCTTACTGCAACGTGATATCGCCAATGTCGTCAAACGACTTCATTTTAGTTTTTTAGAGCTTAAAGAACATACTGAACAGACTGAAGAAGATCTACGTCGCACCTTAGATACTTTAGAAGTTCAGAATATTACTTATCGCCAAGCACGAGACCAAGCCATTTCATCTAACCAATCTAAATCCGTTTTCTTGGCCAATATCAGCCATGAATTACGCACACCGCTCAACAGTATCGATGGTTTTATCCATTTATTGTTACGCCAACAAAATTTAAGTAACGAACAGAACCTCTACCTGCAAACGATTCGGAAATCTTCTGCTCATTTATTGGCGTTAATTAATGATGTACTCGATTTTTCTAAAATTGATGCCGGTAAACTTGAGCTCGAGACCGCACCCTTTGATCTCGAAGAAGCTATTTTCGATGTGATGGATATGTTGTCACCTTTGGCAGCACAAAAACACATTAATATGGCATTCTACTATGCAGAAAATATCCCGCAGCACGTGGTGGGTGATGCATTACGCTTTAAACAAATCCTGACCAATCTGATTTCCAACGCAATCAAGTTCACTCCTGACGGTGAGATTATTGTGCGTGTTCGCATGGAAGATGATGACATTGGTCAGTGTTTATTGCATTTCAGTGTGCAAGACAGTGGAATTGGTTTAAGTGGTACCGATCGCAAGAAATTATTTGAATCATTCTCACAAGGCGATGCATCGGTTACTCGCCAGTTTGGCGGTACTGGACTAGGTTTAGCGATCTCGAAACAATTAGTACATCTAATGCGTGGTCAAATCGGCTTTGAAGACAACCAAGAACGTGCGCCTACCGAAAAAGGTTCAACTTTCTGGTTCACCGCAGCATTTAAAGTTGAAGAAGAAGATGCTTTCGTTGAACATCCTCGTTTTGATCATCTACAAGTGGTTTCTTATTTAGCGCATCCAGCGACTGCAAGCGTACTGCGCCTCTATCTTGAAAACTATCATGTTGCACATATTGAAACACAGTCAATTTTAGATTTATTTAGCCGCCTCAATCATTTAAATCAACAAGAAAACACGTGGTTAATTGTGGATCATAGTGGTGATACCGAAGCCTTATTAAAAGAAATTCGTCAACGTTATCATGGCAATTTAGCGGTTTATGGTTATCAAATGAGCCTTGATCCAAACATGCTCAATGAATATCGTGCTCGCCCAATCTATCAACCATTAAGCCGTCGCGAGCTTATTCAGCTCTTAGCAAATCAGCCAATTTTCGAACAAGAGCCTGAAGACTTCAATGGTCAAGGATTGCATGTCTTGGCTGTTGATGATCATTTACCAAATTTGATTGTGTTAGAAGCATTACTAGGCGAACTCAATGTAACCACCACCAAAGCATTGAGCGGGCAAAAAGCGATTGATCTGATTCAAGAACGAATTGAACAGAAGTCTCCCCCATTTGATCTAGTATTTATGGATATTCAAATGCCTGTGATGTCAGGCATTGATACCACGCGTGCCATTCGATCACTCGAATCAACGCTGGATACGGGTATGCAACTTCCAATCATTGCCTTAACTGCGCACGCCTTGGCAGATGAGAAACAAAAGTTGCTTAAAGTCGGCATGAATGATTATGTAACCAAACCAATTCAAATGGAACAAATCATTCAGATCCTCACCCAATGGACCAAGAATAATTTTAGTTCACAGCCAACCATCACCGAAACAAAACGCCCAATCGAGTCAATTGATCCTAAAATCTTAAATTGGCAACAAAGTATTCAACTCGCTGCTAACAAAGAAGATTTAGCTCAAGATTTATTAGGTATGTTGGTGGATAGTTTTGATACCGAGCTAAATGAAATGCAACAGCTGATTGAGGTCGAGGATTTTCCTCAACTTGAGCATGTTTTACATCGTCTCTATGGCGCGACGCGTTATGTCGGCACGCCAACCTTGCAAAGAATTGCAGGTGAGTTTGAACAATTTGTTTCTACCTTACGCAAAGAACGACGCAAGGCAGATGATGTGTTTATTCGGGAAACCAATCATCGCTTTAATGAGCTTAATGCCGCTATTGAACAAGTTAGGCAAGCAGCAAATCTCGTCTTGAACGGACACGACAACTAAGATGACTGTCGTGTCATGTTTCATGACAAAAACTCATGCTATGCTGCCAATCATCAAACACAATAAGAGTATGACCAATGGCACTTTTACGCGTTGAAAAGAACAATGGAATCGCAACAGTTTCGTTAAATCGTCCAGACAAACGCAATGCGATGAGTTTTGCATTACTAAAAGAATTGGTCTCAACAGCTAAAAAAATTGAAAAGGATCGCTCTATTCGCTGTGTCATTTTAACAGGTGAAGCACAAGTCTTCAGTGCAGGTATCGATTTATCCGACCTAAACAACCCTAAAAACACCGCATTTGCGGCATGGGAACTGATCAAACCTGGACAAAGCCTATTCCAAAAAGCTTTTCTGATTTGGCAAAACCTACCTATCCCTGTTATTGCAGCAATTGAAGGATATTGCTTCGGTGCAGGCATGCAACTCGCGCTTGCGGCAGACATCCGGATCGCAGCACCCAAAACACAAATGTCGATTATGGAAAGTCGTTGGGGACTTGTTCCAGACATGGGCTTAACACGTTCACTCAAAGGGCTTATTGGGGTTGATCTAGCCAAAGAACTTACTCTCACTGCTCGGATTTTTGATGCTGAATATGCCAAAGAAATCGGCTTAGTGACACACTTGGATACAGATCCTCTCGCCAAAGCAAATGTCATCGCTCAAGAGATGTTGCAACGCTCACCAGATGCATTGATGGCAGCAAAACGTGTTTTAGACGCGATGGAGCATCAACCAGAAAAGGCTCTGCGTTTAGAAAAACTTTGGCAACTCAAACTACTATTAGGTAAAAACAGTGCGCTTGCGCGTAAGAAAGATAAGAACCCTGAAATCGAGTTCTTACCTAGACAATATAAATAGACGTTGAGAAGCTTATAAGTGGGGGCATTCGGCATGCTCCCGCAAATAGACTCAAAACAGCACAGGCTATAAACATGATACTTGATCAAAGAGCCCCCATCGCTTTCTTAGGTATGGGTTTAATGGGCACACGTATGGCAGCCCGACTGCTTCAAGCAGGCTACTCAGTTGCCGTTTGGAATCGTAACCCACTTGCATGTGAAGCATTGATTCAACAAGGTGCAACCGCCTTAACTTTAGAAGAGATTGGCAAATATCCTGTCATTCTAACCTGTTTAGCGGATGATCAAGCCGTTCAAAGTGTTTTTAACCAGCTCCAGCCTCACCTAAAAGCTCAACAAATCATTGTCGACTTTTCGAGTTTATCTGTTGCAGCAACACAGCAACTTGCAGCGACAGCACAACAACAACGCGTTATATGGATTGACTCCCCAGTATCTGGTGGAACCACAGGTGCAGAGCAAGGTACTTTAGTAATTTTTGCAGGTGGCGATGCCAAAACAATTCAGCAGCTCGAACCAATCTACTCAGTACTCTCCCAGCGTGTTACCCGAATGGGCGAATCTGGTACAGGGCAAGCCACGAAGATTTGCAATCAGTTGATTGTTGCAGCCAACAGCACGCTGATTGCGGAAGCAGTTGCACTTGCAGAGCAAGCAGGTGTAGATACCCGTTTGCTCGCCCCTGCGCTTGCAGGTGGTTTTGCAGACTCCAAACCCTTTCAGATTCTTGCACCGCGTATGGCAACACATGTGTTTGAACCTGTGCAATGGAAAGTCCAAACATTATCTAAAGACTTAAACAATGCGTTACAACTCGCGCAAAGTTTTAACCTAAAGATACCTGTTGCACAAAAAGCCTTAGCACAGTTACAAGCGCACCAACAAAATGGCTTTGCTGAGAAGGATTTAGCCACTATCATCAAACTTATAGAATAATAATTAATGCTTCATGGAGTTTGATATGAGCCATCTTGCAGTCAATTTATCGATGATTTTTACAGAAGTGCCACTCATCGAACGTTTTGCATTGGCACACGCACACGGATTTCAACATGTCGAAATCCAATTCCCATATGAGCTTGAAATATTTGATATACAAGCACAACTTAACCAATACAACCTATCACTTTGCCTGATCAATGCGCCTGCGGGTGATCTAATGCAAGGAGGTAATGGCTTAGCAGGTGTGCCTGGTTTAGAAACGACATTCCACCAAGCACTAGAGCTTGCAATCAGTTATGCAACCGCATTAAATGTTCCGCGTATCAACATCTTGGCTGGCAAACAACCTTTGGATGCAGATTTATTGCCATGCTTAAATACACTTGCAAGCAACTTAAAACTAGCTTGTCATATGTTGACTGAACATCATATTGAACCTGTTTTTGAAATGATTAATGGCACAGATATGCCACGTTTTTTAATTCAGAACATTGCTCAAGGTCAAGAAATGCTAGAAGCAGTGAATCACCCAGCGTTGAAAATGCAATATGATTGTTACCACATGGCAATGATGGGCGAAGATGTGTTGGCGGGGTTACAAGAAAATATTCATCAAATTGGACACATCCAATTTGCGGATTGTCCGAGTCGTCATGAGCCTGATACTGGAAATATCCCCTATAAACAAATCTTTGACTGGTTATTACAAAGTGATTATCAAGGAATAATTGCGGCTGAATACAGACCAAAAGAGCATTCAGATCAATCATTTGCATGGAAACAGAAGTATTTTTCCAATGATGTGAATACATAAACTGTTACGGCTAAAATTTGAGTTTTTTTGTTAATAACGGTATATTTGAGGATGAGCAATTGTCAGGAAAATATACCCTCTATGAATTTAGAACCATCGCCCAGCGCTTCTAATTCTCACGACCTAAAAATCACAACATCAAACAAAGATGTACACGCTTGCTTAAAAGTGGTACATGAAGCCCTCACTGATGTAAAAGCCAAAGATATTTTAGAACTTGATGTAAGTTCTATTAGCAATGTCGCTGATGCAATTGTAATTGCTAGCGGTACTTCAACTCGTCATGTCAAAGCCCTTGCTGACAATGTTGCTGATGAAGCACGTAAAGCAGGTTTTCGTCCGATTGGTGTCGAAGGTGAACGAGATGCCGAATGGATCTTAATTGACTTAGGTCACGTTGTAGTTCACGTCATGTTACCTACTGCTCGTAAGTTTTATGACCTTGAAAGTTTATGGCGTACACCTGAATCTGTTGCCTAATCCCTGATACACAAAAAAAGCGATCTACTAAAGATCGCTTTTTTATTACCTATCTTATTAAGCTCAATTCCTCACTCCAAAATTGACATGACAAATTGTCATATTTAAGACATTATAGAATCGCTTTAAACTCAATCGATAAAAAGTCATAACTGGAGTGAACGAAGTGAAGATTCTAATTACTGGTGCTAACACAGGGATTGGTTTTGCGACCGCTGAACAACTGATTAAACAAGATCAACATGTCATTTTAGCTTGTCGCAACCCGCAAAAGGCTAAAGAAGCACAAGACAGATTACGTGCGTTAAACCAAGGTCAAGTTGACGTAGTATCACTTGACTTAAATAGCCTCGAAAATACAAGTAAAGCAGCCGATGAAATTGCAGATCGTTATGGCAATCTAGATATATTAATCAATAATGCTGGGCTTTTTTCCAAAACCAAACAGCTCACTCACGATGGCTTTGAGCAGCAATTTGGGGTGAACTACCTCGGACATTTTCTATTTACCCAAAAACTACTTCCTGTACTAAAACAAGCACCCAAAGCACGAATTATCCATCTCGCATCCATTGCGCATTGGGCAGGGTCAATTAAGCCTAATAAATTTCGCGCTGAAGGTTTTTACAATCCTTTGTTTTATTATGGTCAATCTAAACTTGCCAATCTCCTATTTAGCAATGCACTAGCTGAGCAAATGGCCGGCACCAGCATTACCAATAATGCATTGCACCCTGGCGGTGTTGCATCTGATATCTATAGAGAACTGCCAAAACCTATTTATGAAGTCATGAAAATCGGTTTAGTCCCCACTTCTGTTCCTGCAAAGCTGATTACTCAAATGGCGATTGGAGATAGCTGGGCCAACCGTAATGGCGAATATGTTAGTGCACATATGCCAGACTGGAGATCTCCTCATGCTAAAAACCAACAGCTTGCCCGTGATCTCTATGCTCAATCTATGGATTTTGTAGAAAAGTATCTTTAAACGATTAGAACGAAATAAAAAAGCCACCCGAGGGTGGCTTTTCAATCTTGATGAGGTCAGATTAGTGACCACCACCATTGATTGCTTTCGTCATATCTTCAACAACTTTCTTCGCATCACCAAAGACCATCATGGTTTTTTCATTGTAGAACAAGTCGTTGTCTAGACCAGCATAACCTGTTGCCATAGAACGCTTGATCACCATGATCGTACGAGCTTTGTGTGCTTCAAGGATCGGCATACCATAAATTGGTGAGCTTGGATCATCTTTCGCAGCTGGGTTTACAACGTCATTTGCACCGATTACAAGTACAACGTCAGTTGCCGGGAAGTCAGAGTTGATTTCATCCATTTCTAAAATGTCTTCATATGCAACATCAGCTTCAGCTAACAATACGTTCATGTGACCAGGCATACGACCAGCAACTGGGTGAATCGCAAAACGTACTTTCACACCTTGCTCTTTTAAGATTTCACACAGCTCTTTTACCGCATTTTGTGCACGGCCTTGCGCCATACCATAACCCGGTACAATCACAACGCTATCAGCATTTGACATCAAGAAGCCAGCATCATCCGCAGAACCTGAACGATAGTTACGTTGTACTTGCTCACCTTTGTCAGCAGCAACCGCAGTACCACCCATCGCACCACCAAACAATACGTTGATGATCGAACGGTTCATTGCTTTACACATGATGTAAGATAGAATCGCACCAGAAGAACCTACAAGTGAACCCGCAACGATCAACATGTTATTTTCAAGTGTGAAACCAATACCTGCGGCAGCCCAACCAGAGAATGAGTTTAAGAGTGATACCACAACTGGCATATCACCACCGCCCACTGGCGCAATCCACATCCAACCAAATGCAAGTGCAAATAGTGTCATGATATAGAATGCTGTTAAGCTATCCGTTGCGAAGTAGATACCACCAAATACAAGCATTGCAATAAATAATGCAGCTTGAACAGGCTTCACCCATGCACCAGAGATTGTTTTAGCCCATTTCTTCGCAGCCAATTTACCGTAAGCAAATACCGATGCAGTAAAGGTAATCGCACCAATGAAACAACCTACAAATAATTCAAAGCGATAAGTACTACTAAAACCAACGAAAGCTGAGTGACCTTGTGCCACCATTGCATCGTTCACCAATACAAGCTGTTCTGCATCGTATTGACCGAAGTGTGCAGCTTTTAATACGGTTGCGATTGCAATCAATACTGCAGCTAAACCAACCAAAGAGTGCATCAATGCAACCATTTCTGGCATTTGTGTCATAGGAACTGCACGTGCTTTAGCGATACCGATTACCGCACCAGCAGCCATTGCAACACCGATCATCCATACCACTGGACCTTCAGCAACGAAGAATGTTGTCAATACGGCGATTGCCATGGCAACCATCCCGTAGCGGCTACCTGCAATTGCAGTCTTAGGACCAGACAAACCACGTAAAGTTAGGATAAAGAGGACAGCACCTACTAGGTAGAACCAATCCGCATAATCTCGAATAAATTCCATCGCTTAGCCCTCTTTTTTCTTTTGCTTTGGTTTAAACATTTCCAGCATACGAGCTGTTACAGCAAAACCACCAAAAATGTTAATGCTTGCAAGGAATACAGCGATTGCACCTAAAATACTAATCGGGTTGATGGTCTGAAAATGCACAGAACCTTCAACACCAAGAAATGGCAAACCAACTGTTTGAATCATTGCACCAACAACAATAATTGAAGACAAAGCATTCGTTACGGCCATAAGTGGTGTATGTAACGCAGGCGTTACACCCCAAACAACGTAATAACCTACGAAGATGGCAAGGACGAAAATTGTAATCGTTTCAACCATGAGAAATCTCCTTAACCACGCTTGAGCAGTACTTGACCGCCATGTGTCACGAGTAACGCTTTTTGGATTTCATCTTCTTGATTGATCGCAAAGCCTTTTTCTTTATCGAACAATGTTTCAAGGAAGTTGAATACGTTACGTGCATACAATGCAGATGCCTCTGTCGCAACTGTGCCTGGAATGTTTGGAATACCCAAAATTTTCACGCCATTTTCAGTAACAACAGTTTCGCCTTCTTTAGAACCTTCAACGTTACCGCCAGTTTCAACCGCCATATCTAAGATGACTGAACCTGGTTTCATTTTGGCAACGGTTTCAGCTTTGATCAGACGTGGTGCATTACGACCTGGAATCAATGCAGTCGTGATTACGATGTCAGCATTTGATACAGCTTTATCTACGATCGCAGCTTGATCTTTGATGTATTGCTCACCAGGCTGCCAACCATATCCACTTTTCGCAGCTTCAGCAGCACGTTGTTTTTCTTCATCGGACATTGGTACGTCTAACCATTTACCGCCTAAAGACTCAACCTGCTCTTTTGCTGTCGGACGTAAGTCAGTTGCTTCTACCACTGCACCTAAACGTTTTGCGGTCGCAATCGCTTGTAGACCTGCAACACCAACCCCCATGATCACAACACGCGCAGGTTTTACGGTACCCGCAGCTGTCATTAACATTGGGAACATGCGCTGATATTCAGCCGCTGCCAACAATACAGATTTATAACCTGCCAAGTTTGCTTGAGAAGAAAGTACATCCATGTTTTGTGCACGTGAAAGTGTACGTGGAAGTAATTCCAAAGCAAAAGCAGACACTTGCTGTGTAGCAAACTGATCTAATTCTGGATTGCGGTAAGGGTCAAACATTGCTACTACAGTGGTATTAGCCGCAAGTTTTTGAATTTCGTCACCTTTCGGAGCACGTACCTTCAAAATAATTTGGCTACCTGTATATGCATCGTCCGTAATGGTTGCGCCAACTTGTTCATAAGCACTGTCAATATAGGCTGCTTTAACACCAGCACCACGTTCAATGACAATACTATGACCTGCGTTAATCAACTTCTTAACTGTCTCTGGTGTAGCAGCTACACGACTTTCACCTGCGACAGTTTCGGTTGGGATTCCGATCTGCATGAGCGTTCCTCAAGCTAGTTTTTCTTAAGTAAACATCGCGACTCGCAATGTTTCCCCCAGGAGTATTCTTTGTAGAGATTTTGGATTTTAATGGAACTTTTTTAAAATTCCACCCAATATTTATTTAATAAATACCTATATTTTGAACTGATGATTCACATTCGAATTTAAAACTTGTATGCTCAGCACGTTTGACTTTTGATAAAGCAAATGCTGATTGAGATAAGTTTTTTATTCGAATCACTTGTCTTCAAGTCAAAAAAGCTGGCTTACATTACGCATGTTTTAAAACATGATCACCAACCAAACTCTATAGCATTTATTTGCCTCTTTCCTTTTAAGCTCACCATCAGAGCACCAAGTGCACATGATTGATATATCAATATGATGATTTACAAGCTTTACAAATTGAGGACTTGATTTGGCATCATAATCATGCAATTTCGTAGTGGGATTGGCTTATTTGAACTTTTATTGGTCTTTTCGGCGACTTGTTTTACTGATTTTTCACTGTACGTAAATTTATAACTATTGAAAACTCAATTATTTTCTCTGTATTTAGGTTTAATCTTTCCAACAGACCCTCAAAATGCAGCAAAAAGAAATGTAAAAAACCAATTCAGCATTTTTTCGAGTGATATTTATGACGATTTTGCCAGACAATTTGATCTTATTGCACAATATTGGTGCATTTATTCAACAGATCCTCTGTCTGCTCAGTCTTTTTGATTCAATAAAAATAAAATTTCCTGAAAATGAGCACCCATTGCTTGCTCTGCTAAGCAATCATCTGGATTTCGCAATGGACATTGTTCCAAAGACAAACAACCACAACCAATACATTGATCCAACTGCTGGCGTAATTGCAATAACATCATAATTTGCTGATCAAGCTGTCCTTGCCATTGTTGTGACATGGTCTGCCAGTCCTTTTTACTTGCGATCTGTTGCTTAGGTAAGGTCGCAAACGTCTCTTTGATTTGTTTTAAGCTAATTCCAACTTGCTGCGCTGCTTTAATAATTGCAATCCGTCGTAACATTGCCCGTTGGTAGCGACGCTGATTTCCAGTCGTTCTCAGCCCCCAAATCAATTCTTTTTCTTCATAAAAGCGAATCGTCGGGACACTCACACCACTCCGTTTTGCCAACTCCCCAATACTGAGCCAAGTTTGTAATTGTTGTGATTTCAAAATTTACTTGACCTCTAGTTAACTTGAGCTTTGATACTAGCATAACTTCTTTTTCTTTATGGAATCTTGCTATGAATCTTATTAACCCACCAGCCTTTAAAATGATCAATCCAAGTGAGCTATACGACCCGATCAGCAATGGGTATAGCCATGTCACCGTGATTCAACCCAATATGCGAATTATTCATATTGCAGGACAAGGTGGCGAGAATAAAAATGGTGAACTTTCACAAGATTTTGACCAACAGGTACAACAAGTCTTTTATAATATCCAATACGCTTTAGCATCGGCACAAGCCAAACTTCAAGATATTGCTGTTTTACGTGTCCTCGTTGTCAATCATAATGAGGATAAACTTCACAGATTCACACAAATCATGCAACGCTTATGGAAAGGTCATCCATACCCTGTGTGCACGCTTATACCTGTGCCATGTTTAGCATTGGAAGGCATGCTGATCGAAGTTGAAGCAACAGCATATATCGCATAACCAGATCGAGAGAATCATGTCTGCACCTCAAGATATTAGTCAAAATAAGGCCCTGCTATGGTTTATGGCGACTGCATGTGGTTTATGTGCGGGCGCTAACTATTATAGTCAGCCTCTGATTCACTCTATTCAACAATATTTTGCAGTGACGGAGGGGCAAGCAGCACTCACCGTTACTTTTGCTCAAGTGTCTTATGCTTTGGGCTTGCTTTTTATTGTACCTATGGGCGATGTCGTCAACAAAACCAAGTTCATTCCACTATTAATGTGTTTATGTGCGCTCGGTTTATTCGTGAGTGCCTTTTCGGTCAATTTACCCATGCTATGGCTTGGTACGATTATGGCTGGGATGTTCTCCGTTGCAGCACAAATCCTGATTCCACTGGCGACAATGACCGTCAATCCTGAAAAGACAGGTGAAGTGGTCGGATTTTTGATGAGTGGGTTATTGGTTGGGATTTTACTGTCTACCAGCTTGGCAGGATTATTTTCTAATTTATTCCACTGGAAAATGATCTACGTTGTTAGCGGTATTTTAATGCTTATCCTTGCATATGCTTTAAAAAGCCGTCTCCCTTATGTAATGCGCATGAAACTGAATTATGGGCAAGTCTTTGTTTCAATGGGACAACTGCTCAAACAAGAAAAGCGTTTAGTCTTACGTGCACTTTCAGGCGCTTTTGCCTTTGCCGCTGTTAGTATCTTATTTTCCACTATTGCATTATTACTCACAGCCGCACACCATCTTCCAGATCTTATGATCGGGATGGTCGGATTGGTTGGTATCTTTGGCGCCTTATCTACACAATATATTGGTAAATATGCAGATCAAGGCTATACCAAACAATTGACATGGATGGGCTGTGGCTTATTTATCATTAGTTGGATCTGTTTCTATTTCGGACAGATTTATTTATTGAGTTACATCCTTGGCTTTGCATTAATTCAGCTCGCTTTAGCCCTTGTCCATACCAGCAATCAGAGCATTATTTTCCGTTTACGTCCTGATGCCAAATCTCGGATTAATGCGATCTATATGACGGCATATTT
>OBJT01000128.1_pt1 | contig 18823 bp, 17 predicted proteins | sample 1519861 | NCBI WGS metagenome assembly OBJT01 (sample SAMN02401118, study PRJEB22541) | soil metagenome, isolate JX
TGATCTTGGCGCCTTTATTGCCGATCACCATCTTCTTCTGCCCTTCACGCTCAACCAAGATCAGACCGTTGATGTCGTAACCGCCGCGATCGTTTGAGACAAACTGCTCGATCTCCACGGTGACGGAATAAGGCAGCTCAGCCCCGAGGAAACGCATCAACTTTTCACGGATGATTTCTGATGCCATAAAGCGCTGTGAACGGTCAGTGACGTAATCTTCTGGGAAATGATGCTCAGATTTCGGCAGACACTTACGAGCAATGGCTGCAAGCGTATCAACGTTATTCCCGTGTTCCGCAGAGATCGGCACGATTTCAAGGAAGTTCATCTGCTGGCTTAAGAACTGCAGGTGAGGCAACAGAATGCTCTTGTCCTGAATGTTGTCGACTTTGTTGATCGCTAACACTACCGGTACTTTATTATCGCGCAGTTTGTTAAGCACCATCTCATCGTCTGGCGTCCAGCGCGTGCCTTCAACCACAAAGATCACCAGCTCCACATCACCAATTGAGCTGCTGGCAGCACGGTTCATCAAGCGGTTAATTGCCCGCTTCTCTTCCATGTGCAGCCCTGGGGTATCCACGTAGATCGCCTGATAAGCGCCTTCGGTGTGAATGCCCATAATGCGGTGACGCGTGGTTTGTGCTTTACGCGATGTGATTGACACTTTCTGCCCCAGCAACTGGTTCAGTAAAGTGGATTTACCGACGTTAGGTCGGCCTACAATCGCGATAAAGCCGCTATATGTTTCGAGTTCGCTCATTCGAGTCCTGACTTGGGCAGCGTCGCTGTTGACGCTGCGATGTGACTATCTAAGTATTTATTCGAGACCAAGCTTAATTAGCGCCTGTTCGGCTGCAGCCTGTTCTGCTTTACGGCGGCTGGAACCCACGCCGACCACCGGTTCTGCCATGCCACTCACTTGACAGTGAATGGTGAATTCCTGATCGTGCGCTTCGCCACGCACCTGCACCACCAGATAGGATGGCAGCGGCAGATGACGCCCTTGCAGATACTCCTGCAGACGCGTTTTCGGGTCTTTTTGCTTATCTCCTGGGCTTATCTGCTCCAGGCGATTTTGATACCAATCGAGAATCAGTTTCTCAACCGTTTGAATGTTGCTGTCGAGGAAGATACCGCCAATCAGCGCTTCTACCGTATCAGCAAGGATCGATTCACGACGGAAGCCGCCGCTCTTCAGCTCGCCCGGCCCAAGACGTAAACATTCGCCGAGTTCAAACTCACGCGCCATTTCCGCCAGGGTGTTACCCCGAACCAGTGTGGCACGCATGCGACTCATATCGCCTTCATCCACTCGTGGGAAGCGATGATAAAGCGCATTGGCAATCACATAGCTGAGAATAGAATCGCCAAGGAATTCAAGACGTTCATTGTGTTTGCTGCTGGCACTGCGGTGAGTCAGTGCTTGCTGCAGTAATTCTGGATGAGTAAAAGTGTAGCCCAGTTTGCGCTGCAGCTTGTTAATAAGAATGGGGTTCATGCGATTCCAGTTATTCTGTGCGTCTGTAACTCTGCATACGAAACAGGGCTGAACTTCCAACACGTTCTGTTTAGTGTGCAGTGGCCCCCCGAAAGAGGCCAACCGTTTTATCAGTGGATTCCGCCAATGCGACTTAAGCGCACGCCAGTTGGCCACTGTCCTTCTTGTTTCTCAAAGCTCATCCAGATGGCAACCGCTTTACCGACCAGATTCTTCTCAGGCACGAAGCCCCAGTAGCGGCTGTCGGCGCTGTTATCGCGGTTATCACCCATCATGAAATACTGGCCTTCTGGCACAATCCACGTGGACTGTGGCTGGCCCGGCTGCTGATAATACATGCTTGCCTGGCTCTGCGCTTCGTTAACCAGCAGGATATCGTGCGTCACTGTACCCAAGGTCTCTTTACGCGTACCCAGACGCAGTCCGCCCTTCATGGTTTCGCCCTGAGGCGCCTCAAAGAAACCGTTGCCGGTTTCATTCCCATCAAAACCACTAAAGGTCTGAATAAAGCGGCTCGGCTCAATGTTGGTATAGGTAATTGGCAGCGCCGTGTCGCACTTGCCGGTACCACAACCAGGATTGACCGTCAGCGTTTTACTGTACGGATCAAACACCACTTTATCGCCAGGCAAACCAATTACGCGCTTGATGTAGTCCACGCTTGGATCTTTCGGGTATTTGAATACCGCGACATCACCGCGCTGTGGATGGCCGGTTGGGATCAATGTGGTCTGCGTAATCGGATCTTTAATCCCGTACGCAAATTTCTCCACCAGGATGAAGTCACCTATCAACAGCGTTGGCATCATGGAACCTGATGGGATCTGGAACGGCTCAAAAATGAATGAGCGAACAATCAGCACCACCGCCAGCACCGGAAACACTGATGCGGTAGTCTCGACCCAACCCGGCTGTGCAGCCACTTTGGCCAGGGTTTTGCTGTCCAGTGCATTACCCGCCTGCGCTTGTGCCGCAGCCTGCTTTGCACGACGCGCCGGAGCCCACTTAAAGCGATCGATACACCAGACAACACCGGTTACCAGGGTTGCGATCACCAAAATCAGGGCAAACATGTTAGCCATTAAAATTCCTTATTTGCTGTCTTTACCGACATGCAGAATGGCAAGGAATGCTTCCTGCGGCAGCTCAACGTTGCCGACCTGCTTCATTCGCTTCTTACCGTCTTTCTGCTTCTGCAACAGTTTCTTCTTACGGCTCACGTCACCGCCATAGCATTTCGCCAGGACGTTTTTACGCAGCTGCTTGACCGTTGAGCGAGCGATAATGTGGTTGCCGATTGCCGCCTGAATCGCAATATCGAACTGCTGACGCGGGATCAGATCTTTCATCTTCTCCACGAGGTCGCGGCCACGATATTGTGAGTTATCACGGTGGGTAATCAGCGCCAGCGCATCAACACGTTCTGAGTTAATCATCACGTCGACACGCACCATGTCAGAGGCTTGGAAACGTTTAAAGTTATAGTCCAGCGATGCATAGCCGCGAGACGTCGATTTCAGACGGTCGAAGAAGTCGAGTACCACTTCTGCCATCGGGATTTCATAGGTCAGCGCAACCTGTTTACCGTGGTAAACCATGTTGGTCTGCACACCACGTTTTTCGATACACAGGGTGATGACGTTGCCAAGGAACTCTTGTGGCAACAGCATATGACACTCGGCGATCGGTTCACGCAGCTCTTCAATATTGTTCAATGGCGGCAGCTTGGATGGGCTGTCGACATAGACGGTTTCACCATCTGTGGTGATGACTTCATAGACGACCGTCGGCGCAGTGGTAATCAGGTCGAGATCGTATTCACGCTCCAGACGTTCCTGAATGATCTCCATGTGCAGCAGACCAAGGAAGCCAATGCGGAAGCCGAAACCAAGCGCTGTTGAACTCTCTGGTTCGTAGAACAGTGAAGCATCGTTCAGGCTTAATTTGCCTAACGCATCACGGAACGCTTCATAATCATCAGAGCTGATCGGGAACAGACCGGCATAAACCTGTGGCTTCACTTTTTTAAAGCCTGGCAGCACTTTATCTGCTGGATTACGTTGCAGCGTTAGGGTGTCACCGACTGGCGCGCCCATGATGTCTTTGATCGCACACACCAGCCAGCCTACTTCACCGCAGTTCAGCTCGTTACGATCTACCTGCTTCGGTGTGAAGATACCTAAGCGATCAGCGTTATACGTCTGACCGGTACTCATCACCTTCACTTTGTCGCCTTTGCGCAGCGTACCGTTTTTGATACGGATCAGTGACACAACGCCCAGGTAGTTATCGAACCATGAGTCGATGATCAGCGCCTGCAGTGGGCCTTCTGGATCACCTTCCGGTGGTGGGATATCACGCACCAGACGCTCAAGCACATCCGGTACGCCAACGCCGGTTTTCGCCGAGCAGCGCACCGCATCAGCAGCATCAATACCGACGATATCCTCAATCTCTTCCGCCACGCGCTCAGGATCCGCAGCCGGCAAGTCGATTTTGTTCAGAACCGGTACCACTTCCAGATCCATTTCCATTGCGGTGTAGCAGTTCGCCAGCGTCTGTGCTTCAACGCCCTGACCTGCATCGACCACCAGCAATGCCCCTTCACAAGCCGCCAAAGAGCGGGAAACTTCGTAGGAGAAGTCAACGTGACCGGGAGTATCGATAAAATTGAGCTGGTAAGTTTCACCGTTCAGCGCTTTGTAATCGAGCGTTACGCTTTGCGCTTTAATGGTAATGCCGCGCTCACGTTCCAGATCCATCGAGTCCAAAACCTGCGCCGCCATCTCACGATCGCTGAGGCCACCACAAATTTGAATCAAACGGTCTGAGAGCGTTGATTTACCGTGGTCAATGTGAGCGATGATAGAGAAATTTCGTATGTGCTTCATTTATATGAATATCTTCACGTAAAAAATCAGTTGAAAACTTGAGCACAGACACATTCAGGAAAGCGAGCTTTACCCGGAACCCTGTCAGCCTCATTAATGACGACGCATATTACACTGTTAACGCCGCGCGTTAAAGAATGGAACTGTGGGGAATCGCAACAGATTTCAGCGGTTAAGCCAAAACGAAAAGGCCGCGAGGAAGCGGCCCTGACAGGGATCAAACTTCGCTTTCCACACGCAAGGCGTCGGGCGGTAATGCCACATTGAGGATCACGGGTTGAAAGGCTTCACGATCGCCAAACAGATTGGAAACCCCTTTCGCCACAATAAAACCACCGATACCCCCTAACAGCGCACCGCAGGCAGCCGCTAAGTCGCTGTGGAACAGCATCTGGAAAATGCCCGCCAACAGAAACAGACCAAACAGCGGCGTCATGTAAACCAGCAGTGCCGAACCGAGCAAACTGCTTTCACGGATGCCCAACTCAATACGCTGACCCGGCTGCAGTGGCTCCGGGCTGGCGATGGTCATGACGTGGGCATTTTTTGGCCCGAGCTGGTTCAACGCGTGGCTACCGCAGCCTTTACGGGCTGAGCAGCTGTTACAGGAGGTCTTCGCTTCCGAGTGCAGCGTGGCAACACCATCTTTCCACGCCACCACGGTGGCCCATTCTTTCATCATTTTTGTGCACCTGAATCTATGCTGTCCGCGATACGTTTGGCAGTGGCTGGCGGCAATTCGCCTACCACAGTAATTTCACGATTATCGCGCACTTCCGTCTGCACCGTACGACGCCCAGTGCGCAATGACTGCGACACACTGCTTTTATCTGCCGGCGTAATATTGATAGCAAAGCTGAACAAGCCATCGCTGTACAGACGAGATTCTACTGTTTTGTTCATTGCTGGCATGTCGCGGCGACTTTGCGAAATCAACTTCATACCTGCCGGTAACCAGCCAGGTTGCCAGTTAAGTTGCACTTTGTCACCCGCTGGTAAAGAGAGCGTGGGTGGCAAATTGGCTTTTTCAAGCCCCTGCATGAGATTACGCACACCTTCATCCACGGCAAAGCTGATCACGCGGAACTGCTCCAGCGTTTCACCGTCGCGATCGAGTAAATCGATGCGCAGAGGAAGCTTGGTATCGACATCCAGCCACACTACATAGCTGTATCTTGTACCGTCGCGAGACACAATGCGCACGACTTCACACATTTGATCGGCCATGCGCGAACGCCCAACCGGGATGAAATCGTAGGCCTCACCCAAACGAGAGAAGTCTGCGAACATCAGCGCAGGCAGTGCATCAATAATGTGATTGCCCGGCAAGGAGAAAGGATCCAGTCCTGGCTCAAAATAGCTGATGTCATTGCCGCGTTGAATCACTTCACGACGCGGTCCATCCATCTGCAATAGCTGGGCAAAGATACGATTATCGATCACTGCGTGGCGGTAACGCAGGGATTCAATGCCGAGGCGTGAGACGTTAATATAGGCGAATTCGTAGTTGAGGTTCTGGCTTGCCTGCTCCATCTGCTGCAACAACGCCCCGGAAGCAGATGTCTGCGCCGGGGCGGTGGATGACCAAAGCAGGCTGCCTGCCAGCAGGCTAACGGCACACCAAAGCTGCTTCATTACTGCTGCTGAGTTCCTAACGACTGATTTCCGGGAACGTTGGCCTGCGCCTGTTGCGGATCGTTCTTTTCATCAAACTGAACCTGATCGGCATGCAGACGACGTTGCAACTCATAATCCTGCAGCATCGCATTCACGCGACGACGCTGTTCCTGCACCTGCTGGTTAGAGCTGTTGGTGTCGAACGCATCGGACGGTACGCCAAGGCTAACAGGTGATGCTTTACCCATCATTGGCAACGTGTTGAAGGCAGGAGAATCTGACGCTTCAGTCGCGCCGCCAGTTGGCTGATTGTTGTAGTGCTGCACACCCACAATCACCGCTAACGACACACAAGCGGCCATACCGACCTGCGCGAGTTGCGCAGTCCAGGTGCCACCACGACGCCAGAATGGCATTTTCTCCCAGCGTGAAGGCTCAGGCTGCGCTTCAGGAATCAGCGGCGTCACTTTACGTGCCGGCTCATTCTCAATGGCCGCCGCCACACGTGCGGAGATATCAAAATGCAGCACTTCACCGACATCACCTCGCAAGGTGTCGCGGATTAGATGGTAGCTCTCCCAGCTTTTTTGAAGATCTGCATCCTTCGACAACGACGCCAACAGCTCGTTATCGAGAGTTTCACCATCCATTAAAGCGGAAAGTTTTTCTTTCTGCATGCTTTGGTACCCTTCCAGTAGCCGTTATCACTGACGTTGGATAAGCGGTTGAACTTTATTATCAATGGCTTCTCGGGCACGGAAGATACGCGAACGTACAGTACCAACCGGGCAGTCCATGATGACGGCAATCTCTTCGTAACTTAAGCCATCCAATTCCCTGAGGGTAATGGCCATACGCAGATCTTCGGGAAGCGCCTCAATGGTCCGAAAAACAATTTGTTTCAGTTCCTCTGACAACATTAAGTTCTCAGGGTTCGAAATTTCTTTTAGCGCACCCGCACTTTCGAAATTTTCTGCATCAATGGCATCCACATCACTGGATGGCGGACGCCTTCCCTGAGCCACTAAATAGTTTTTTGCTGTATTGACCGCAATGCGGTACAGCCATGTATAAAAGGCGCTATCGCCACGGAAAGATTCCAGTGCGCGATACGCTTTAATGAAAGATTCCTGAACCACATCAGGCACATCGCCTGAAGGAACATAGCGTGAAACCAGGCTCGCCACTTTATGCTGGTATCGAATCACCAGTAAATTAAATGACTTTTGATCTCCCTTCTGAACCCGCTCAACGAGAACCTGATCCGTTAACTGCTCGCTCATCCGAGGTAATGTCTCCCCAAATCTCTTTTATGCGTAAGTGAACTGCCAGCACATCTCATTGTTCTGAGCAAGCATGCGCTTAGAGTCATATGTTGGCCTGAAGTTCATTACGACCAGATATTTTCCGTATCGGAACCACGACATCATTTTTGTTGATTGTCTTTCAGTGTAGCGACTTGCCACGCCGTTGGTGTCTTTTGCGGCACCGATAATCGCTGGCAGAGTACCTTATGACGCCCCATTTTTCATCTTTATTACCTGAATTTTCAGAGTGTTTGGTATAAAAAACACGATATGCCTATTTTCAGACATAACTGACTGAAATCGCGTGACTATCTCGCCTGCCTGAATAATTTTACGGCGTAATTTGTTCAAAATACTTCACACAATCCTCATCCGGGCTTATGCTCAGGTCACCTTTTGTTTAGTAAATTAAACACCATGACATCGATACCTGATTACCAATGTGATGTGTTGATTGTGGGCAGCGGTGCGGCTGGCTTGTCGCTTGCGTTGCGTCTGGCCCCTTATTATCAAGTCACCGTGCTTAGCAAAGCACAGGTCAATGAAGGGTCGACGCTGTATGCACAAGGCGGAATCGCTGCGGTGTTTGATGAAACTGACAGCATTGAATCGCACGTCGAAGACACCCTGATTGCTGGCGCCGGTTTGTGTGAGCGCGATACCGTGAATTTTATCGCCAGCAACGCGCGTCATTGTGTGCAGTGGCTGATTGATAATGGCGTGGCTTTTGACAGGGAGCCACAACCTGATGGCGAAACACGTTACCACCTGACGCGTGAAGGCGGCCACAGCCACCGCCGTATTCTACACAGCGCTGATGCAACAGGCCGCGCTGTCGAAACCACGCTGGTGAGCCAGGCGTTAAGCCATCCCAACATCCGCATTATTGAGCGCACGAACGCCGTGGACTTGATCCTGTCCGATAAACTTGGCCTGCCGGGGAAACGTCGGGTCGTGGGCGCATGGATTTGGAATCGTAATCGCGAACAGGTGGAAACCTGCCGTGCACGTACAGTGGTACTGGCAACCGGTGGCGCAGCAAAAGTCTATCAGTACACCACCAATCCGGATGTCGCTTCCGGTGATGGTATTGCCATGGCGTGGCGAGCAGGCTGCCGCGTGGCGAACCTCGAATTCAACCAGTTTCACCCTACTTGTCTATTCCATCCCCAGGCGCAAAATTTCCTGCTGACCGAAGCCCTGCGCGGTGAAGGTGCATGGCTGTTGCGCCCAGATGGTACACGCTTTATGCCGGACTTTGACGAGCGCGGCGAATTAGCCCCGCGTGATATCGTAGCGCGTGCTATCGATCATGAAATGAAACGCTTAGGTGTGGATTGCATGTACCTCGATATCAGTCACCAGCCGGAGAGTTTCGTTCGTGCGCACTTCCCGATGATTTACGAAAAGCTGCTGACTTTTGGGCTGGACCTGACCAAAGATCCCATTCCGATTGTGCCTGCCGCGCACTACACCTGCGGAGGCGTCATGGTCGATCAGCAAGGCCGAACCGACGTCGATGGGCTGTACGCTATAGGCGAAGTCAGTTATACCGGGCTACACGGTGCCAATCGTATGGCGTCGAATTCACTGCTTGAGTGTCTGGTATATGGCTGGTCAGCCGCAGAGGACATGATCCGTCGTTTGCCAGATGTCGCTGCGGTGGAACAGCTGCCAGCATGGGATGAAAGCCGTGTTGACGATGCCGACGAGCGCGTCGTCATTCAGCACAACTGGCATGAACTACGTCTTTTCATGTGGGATTACATGGGGATAGTGCGCACCACCAAGCGCCTGGAGCGTGCCCTGCGCCGCATTAATTTACTGCAGCAAGAAATCGACGAGTATTACGCGCACTTCCGTTTATCGAATAACCTGTTGGAGCTGCGCAATCTGGTGCAGGTGGCTGAGCTGATGGTGCGCTGCGCGCTGGAGCGGAAAGAGAGCCGTGGCCTGCATTACACGCCAGACTATCCCGAACAGCTTGCTGAAGCGCACCCCACGCAACTCCTGCCGCCTCACTATCTAAACAGATAGAAATCCGTGACCAGACTCAGCCAGTCTGCAGAATAGCTCTTATCCTCATCACGAATGGCGAGACGTTCCAGCAACGTTTCCCCCTTCGTGGGTGAAAAACCCAATACCAGACGATTTGGAGGACGTTGTGCGTAAGCGGCAACATCGTAGCGGTAGCGCAGGTGCCAGCCTTCCGCCAGCGCCAGAGAAATGAGCTTCTCTCCTGACTCCTCTGGCAATACCACACAGAATATTCCCTCTTCTTCAATTAACTGTGCAGCGCAGCGCAAGAGCGTAGGATGATCCAATGTGGCAGTACTGCGGGCATTGTCTCGTTCGGTGCTGGCAGAAGCCGTACCCGGCGCGAAAAATGGCGGATTGCTGACAATCAGTGAGTAGCGTTTTTCACACTGCTCACTCCAACTGACAATATCTTGTTGATGCACAGTAATACGATCGGCCCAAGGTGAAGCCTGTACATTTTCGTCCGCCTGGTTTGCTGCACTGGCGTCCAACTCCACCGCATCCAACTGCACCTGTTCTGGTGTGCGCTGCGCCAACATCAGTGCAATCAAACCGCTGCCGCAGCCTATGTCCAGGATGCGACGCGCATTGGCCACCGGTGCCCAGGCGCCAAGTAACACGCCATCGGTCCCCACTTTCATCGCGCAACGGTCATGCGCCACAAAAAATTGCTTAAAGGTAAAACCATCTTTTCTTAACATCGGCCGCAACTGCGACGGGTCCTGAGACATGCTTCACTACCATTGAATTTATTACTGCGGGGAGTGTAACGTGGTCCTGAAGGGAATTCACCTTCACCTGTCTTACACAAACAGATGAAGATTATGTCTGTTCTGTCTATAATCAGCGCCCCAAACTGAGGTAGACCATGACCGTAACCACATTCTCCGAACTCGAACTCGACGAAAGCCTGTTGCAAGCGCTGCAGGAAAAAGGCTTCACGCGCCCCACTGCCATTCAGGCTGAGACCATTCCTGCCGCGCTGGAAGGCCGTGACGTTCTGGGTTCGGCGCCAACCGGAACGGGGAAAACCGCTGCTTTTCTGCTGCCCGCTTTACAGCATCTGCTCGACTTCCCACGCAAAAAATCGGGCCCGCCACGTATTCTGATCCTCACGCCAACCCGCGAACTGGCGATGCAGGTTGCCGATCACGCACGTGAGTTGGCTAAACACACGCACCTGGATATCGCCACCATCACCGGTGGTGTGGCTTATATGAACCACGCCGAAGTATTCAGCGAAAACCAGGACATCGTGGTGGCCACCACTGGTCGCCTGCTGCAGTACATCAAAGAAGAAAACTTTGATTGCCGCGCGGTAGAAACACTTATTCTGGATGAAGCCGACCGCATGGTCGACATGGGCTTCGCGCAAGATATTGAAACCATCGCCGCTGAAACCCGCTGGCGCAAACAGACGTTGCTGTTCTCCGCCACGCTGGAAGGCGAAAACATCAAAGATTTTGCCGAGCGCCTGCTCAACGATCCCGTTTCAATCGAGGCGGATCCAAGCAAAAGCGAACGCAAAAAGATTCAGCAGTGGTATTACCGCGCGGACAACCTCGAGCACAAGACCAAGCTGCTGGTGCATCTGTTAAAGCAACCCGAAGCGAAGCGCGTGATTGTCTTTGTGCGCAAGCGTGAGCGCCTGCATGAACTGGTGACGTGGTTGCATGAAGCCGGCATTCGCACCAGCTATCTGGAAGGCGAGATGGTGCAGGTTAACCGCAACGAAGCGATTAAGCGCATCAACGAAAACCGCGTCAACGTCATGATTGCCACCGATGTGGCGGCTCGTGGTATTGATATTGAAGATGTCACGCATGTCATTAACTACGATCTGCCGCGTACCGCCGATGTCTATTTGCATCGTATTGGCCGTACGGCTCGTGCGGGTCGTAAAGGCACGGCTATCTCGCTGGTCGAGGCACATGACCACCTGCTGCTGGGGAAAATCACGCGCTACATTAATGAGCCAGTGAAAGCCCGTGTGATTGAGGAGTTACGTCCTGAATCGCGTGCGCCGAGTGCGAAAACTACGGGAAAACCGTCGAAAAAAGTGCTCGCGAAACGTAAAGAGCAGAAAGAGAAAGAAGCCGAAAAACCGCGCGTTAAACAGCGCCATCGTGATACCAAAAACGTCGGCAAACGTCGCAAGCCAAGCGGCAGTGACACACCAGAGAGCAGTGCGGAATAAATCAGCACATGCACAATAAAAACGCCTCACTTGAGGCGTTTTTTTTATCATTAAGTATTGGAAATCGAGCTTCCGCTGCGCTTTTTCTCGCAATCGCTGTTCTGTACCCTCTGGTTGAAGGTAACAAACGCAAAAAGGGCCGCACCGAGCTGAATCGGTGCGGCCTTTAAAACTGCGTATCTTTTCGTCAGTCGATCAATTACAGGCTTTCAGTGAAAGTACGGGTAATGACATCACGCTGCTGTTCTGGGGTCAGCGCATTGAAGCGCACCGCGTAACCAGAAACACGAATGGTTAACTGAGGATATTTCTCCGGATGCTTAACCGCATCTTCCAGAGTTTCGCGACGCAGCACGTTGACGTTCAGGTGTTGGCCGCCTTCAATACGAACCTCAGGTTTCTGCTCCAGTGGGATTTCACGGTAAGCAATCTCGCCCAGATCGCTAATCGCAACAATCTGATCTTCCGTGAAATCGCCTTTTGCACACAAGCAGCGGGCTTCTGCTTTCTCATCATCCAGCAACCAGAATGAGTTCAGCAGCTGTGGGTTATTGGCCTGAGTAATTTGAATACCGGTAATCATAGTGACCTCCAGGGCTTAAGTGCGCGATGTTTCCTATCGCGCGGTGTATCCATTGATCTGACACATTGATATACCATCGGGGGTTTGCCGCCGTTTTGACCTGTATCAACTATGCTCGCCAGCGAAATACGCGCCTACGCTAACAAATTGATTTATATCCATTACGGATGAAAACTTTTTCTGTGTTTTTTCAAATTATTTTTACCCTTCTGCTGCCGCGTGCGACACGTTAAGCTAGACGCAAATTTTTGCAGGGAGTTAAAGATGGCTGAGAAGCTGACCTGGCACGACGTGCTGGCTGAAGAGAAAGAAAAACCTTACTTCGTCGAAACGTTAAAAGCGGTAGCCAACGAGCGCGCAGCAGGTGTGACCGTGTATCCGCCGCAGAAAGACGTGTTCAATGCCTTCCGTCTGACGGAACTGGGCGACATTAAGGTGGTGATTCTGGGTCAGGATCCCTATCACGGCCCAAATCAGGCGCACGGTCTGGCGTTCTCCGTACTTCCTGGCGTGCCCACTCCACCTTCACTGCTTAATATGTACAAAGAATTAGAGAAGGATATCGCAGGCTTTACACGTCCACAGCACGGCTTCCTTGAGAGCTGGGCCACACAAGGTGTGATGCTTTTGAACACGGTGCTGACGGTAGAAGCCAGCAAAGCGCATTCCCATGCGCGATTCGGCTGGGAAACCTTTACGGACAATGTGATTAGCGCGATCAATCAACATCGTGAAGGGGTGATTTTCCTGCTGTGGGGTTCGCATGCTCAGAAGAAAGGCAGCATTATCGATACCCAGCGTCACCATGTTTTGAAAGCGCCGCACCCTTCCCCGCTTTCAGCCCACCGTGGTTTTTTTGGCAGCAAACACTTTTCACAAGCGAATGCGCTGTTGAGCCAGTCCGGCCAGACGCCCATCGACTGGATGCCCGTTCTGCCGTAGAAATGAAAACGGCCGCAATCAGCGGCCGTTTTTGTATTCAACAGGGCAATTAGCCTTTGGCTTTGGTCACTGCAACCATCGCAGGGCGCAGCAGGCGGCCATTAAGAGTATAACCGCGCTGCATCACCATCAGAACATGGTTCGGTGCCATGTCTTCCGATTCAATCATCGACATCGCCTGATGCACATCGGGATTGAACGGCACATTGGTTTCACCAACCACTTCAACGCCGTATTTGCGTACCGCACCGAGCAGTGACTTCAGCGTCAGCTCAATGCCTTCGATCATCGAAGCCAGTTCGGTATTATCTTTGTCTGTGACTTCCAGTGCACGCTCCAGGCTATCAATCACTGGCAGCAATTCATTGGCAAATTTTTCCAGCGCAAATTTATGCGCCTTTTCCACATCCATTTCGGCACGGCGACGGATATTCTCAATCTCCGCCTGAGCGCGCAGCTGTGCATCACGCACGCCGGTCTGCGACTGGGCTAATTCCGCTTCCAGTTGCGCGATACGCTCATCACGCGGATCCACCTCAGTTGCCGTCTCTGCGTCCACGTGCTGTTGATCCTGTTGAATTTCGTCTGAGACTTGCTCGTTTGGGGTGTTCTGTTCTTTACTACTCATGAATTTCTCCGCGTTTTGCACATTCATCTCGCTGGTTGGCTTATTATGGGGATCAGTTTGACGGTTTCAAGTGAACCCATCACATTGCCTGGCCGTTTTGGCTTATGAGGAACACCTGCTAAATGAACAAACACTTTAACTGCATTGGGATTGTAGGCCATCCGCGCCATCCTACTGCGTTAACCACTCATGAAATGCTCTGGCGCTGGCTGACAGCAAAAGGCTATGAGGTGATCGTCGAGCAGCAAATTGCCCGCGAATTGAATTTGAAAGATGTGGAAACCGGCAGCCTGGCAGAGATTGGCCAACGCGCCGATCTGGCCGTAGTGGTCGGCGGTGACGGTAATATGTTGGGTGCGGCGCGCGTGCTGGCGCGTTATGACATCAAAGTGATTGGTATCAACCGCGGCAATCTGGGGTTTCTCACCGATCTTGATCCTGATAACGCGCAGCAGCAATTGGATGATGTACTGGAAGGTGAGTACCACGTTGAGAGCCGTTTCCTGCTGGAGGCACAGGTGTGCAAAGAAAACTGCTCACCGCGCATTGGCAGCGCCATCAATGAAGTGGTGCTGCATCCAGGAAAAGTGGCGCATATGATTGAATTCGAGGTGTATATCGATGAAGTCTTTGCGTTTTCACAGCGCTCAGATGGATTGATCATTTCAACACCAACCGGTTCAACCGCCTATTCGCTCTCTGCTGGTGGTCCGATTCTTACGCCGTCACTGGATGCGATTGCCATCGTGCCGATGTTCCCGCACACGCTCTCTGCCCGGCCACTGGTCATTAATAGCAGCAGTACGATTCGCCTGCGTTTCTCATCACTGCGCAGTGATTTGGAGATCAGTTGTGACAGCCAGATTGCCTTACCGATTCAGGAAGGTGAGGATGTGTTGATTCGACGTAGCGCTCATCACCTCAACCTGATCCATCCCAAAAATTACAATTATTTTAATACGTTAAGCTCAAAACTCGGTTGGTCGAAAAAATTGTTCTGAAAATCATCACCAGGCACTTTACTGTATAAAAAACCAGTTTATACTGTATGAAAAACCATATCTGTTTTTACATACAGGTGATTCCATGCTGGCACAACTGACCATCAGTAATTTTGCTATCGTTCGTGAACTGGAGATCGACTTTCATCGTGGTATGACAGCGATTACGGGGGAAACCGGCGCAGGTAAATCTATTGCGATTGACGCGCTGGGCCTGTGCCTGGGTGGTCGTTCTGAAGCAGATATGGTGCGTCAGGGTGCCAGTCGCGCCGATATCTGCGCGCGTTTTCAGTTGAAAGCCTCCCCTTCAGCCCAGCGTTGGCTGGTCGATAATCAGCTGGATGAAGGCCAAGAGTGTCTGCTGCGCCGCGTGATCAGTGCTGATGGTCGTTCCCGTGGTTTCATCAACGGGACCGCCGTCCCCCTGTCGCAGCTGCGTGAGCTGGGTCAACTTCTGATCCAAATCCATGGTCAGCATGCACATCAACTGTTGCTTAAACCAGAACATCAAAAACATCTGCTCGATGCTTATGCCGCACATGACGATCTGCTGGCCGACATGCGTCAGCACTATCAGCGTTGGCATCAAAGTTGTCGTGCTCTGGCGCAGCATCAGCAACTGTCGCAGGAGCGTGAAGCGCGTCGTGAACTGCTGCAATATCAGCTGAAAGAACTCAATGAATTCGCTCCACAGCCGGGCGAGTTTGAACAAATTGATGAAGAGTACAAGCGTCTCGCCAACAGCGGTCAACTGCTCTCTACCAGCCAGCAAGCGCTGCAAATCCTCGCCGATAGCGATGACACTAACCTACAAAGTTTGCTTTATAGCGCGCGCAACATGCTCGGCGAGCTCGTGACGCTGGATGACAAAGTGAGCGGTGTGTTCAACCTGCTGGAAGAAGCAGCAATTCAGCTGAGTGAAGCCAGTGATGAATTGCGCCATTACTGTGAGCGTCTGGATCTCGATCCGAATCGCTTACATGAACTGGAACAGCGTTTGTCGCGTCAGATTGCCTTGTCCCGTAAGCATCACGTTTCCCCTGAAACCTTACCGGTGCTGTATCAACAGTTGCTGGATGAAGCTGAACTGCTGTCACAACAAGAGAGCGATCAAGAAACGCTGCAAAGCGAAGTAGTGGTACATCACCAGGCAGCATCGGCTTGTGCGCAAAAGCTGCATCAGTTGCGCGAACACGCCGCACTGGAGTTGAGCGAGCTGATCACCCAAAGCATGCGTACGCTCTCTATGCCACACGGCCAATTCGCTATTGTGCTGGAGTTCAATGCCGACCAACTGACAGCCGAAGGCGCGACCCGTATCGATTTCCGTGTGACCACCAACCCCGGTCAGCCATTGCAACCACTGGGTAAAGTGGCATCTGGTGGTGAGCTTTCGCGTATCGCTTTGGCTATTCAAGTGATTACCGCACAGAAAATGGAAACGCCTGCGATGATCTTCGATGAAGTCGACGTGGGCATCAGTGGCCCCACCGCAGCCGTAGTAGGCCAGATGTTACGTCAGCTTGGCGAATCAACGCAGGTCATGTGTGTGACGCACTTGCCGCAGGTCGCGGGTTGCGGGCATCAGCACTTCTTCGTCAGTAAAGAGACCGATGGCGCGATGACAGAAACCCATATGCAGCCGTTGGACAAACGCGCTCGTCTGCAAGAACTTGCGCGTTTGCTGGGTGGTAGCGAAGTCACTCGCAATACCCTGGCTAACGCCAAAGAACTTTTAGCAGCCTGATACCGCACTTTTTTGTGGCTCAATGGTCATATGCTTGCTCTGTAGAGGTTTCCAATAGGACAAAGGTTTATTATCATCGGCAGTTATATCGCCATAATAAAGCCTGCCGTAAGCAGAGTTCAGATTTTGATGGCAACAAAACTGCCTGATGAAAGGCGTTTGGCCCCAGAAAAGGAATGTATAGATGCGCTGTAAAACGCTGACTGCCGCGGCAGTGGTAATGTTGATGATGACCGCCGGATGTTCCACCCTTGAGCGCGTTGTGTATCGTCCGGATATCAATCAGGGGAATTACCTGGTCGCCAACGATGTTTCGAAGATTCACACCGGCATGACGCAGCAGCAGGTAGCCTACACGCTAGGCACACCGATGATGCACGATCCGTTTGGCAGCAACGTCTGGTACTACGTCTTCCGTCAGGAACCAGGTCACGAAAGTGTAAAACAACAGACACTGACACTGACCTTCGACAGCAACGGTACGTTGACCAATATCGACAACAAACCGAAACTCACTGGCTCAGAAGGCTAAGTAAGCAGCAACAAAAAAGGCGCCTGAGCGCCTTTTTTTGTGCCTGCCATTTCGTTATTTGTTGGTCGCGGAACGTTCCGCTCGCTGGCGGCGCATCTCTTTTGGATCGGCAATCAATGGACGATAGATTTCGACACGATCGCCATCCTGCACCACATCACCCAATTTCACCGGGCGACTAAAAATACCGACTTTGTTGCTGGTCAAATCAATGTCTTTGCGCAGCGATAATAATCCCGATGCTTTGATCGCTTGCTCTACCGTTGCGCCTTCATCCAGCGTAACAGAGCGCGAATACTGCTTTTCGGGCAACGCATAAACCACTTCAACACTGATATCAGGCACGGTAAACCTCTTTGGCGCGCTGAGAGAACGCCTGCACCATGCTATTTGCCAGCTCTTTGAAAATGCGGCCGAACGCCATTTCCACCAACATATTGGTGAATTCAAAGTCGAGACTCAGCTCTACCTTACAGGCATCATCACCCAGTGACGTAAAGTGCCACCCACCGGTCAGCTTACGGAATGGACCGTCGACCAATTGCATCAAAATACTTTGATTGCTGATTAAGGTATTGCGCGTAGTAAAGGTTTTACTGATACCCGCTTTTGAGACATCTACCGCTGCTGTCATCTGATTTCCGCTGTTATCTAACACACGGCTGCCAGTACAACCTGGCAAAAATTCAGGATAAGCATCAACGTCATTGACGAGGCGGTACATCTGCTCAGCGCTATAGGGGACCAACGCCGAACGGCTAATCTGGGCCATAATGGTTCCTGTTCATCACAAAACCGTTGAATAATACCATTTTCAGACACTAAACAAAATTCACGGGTTTGCCAGCTGTGCTAAAATAGAGTGTTTTTTACCGCCCCCAGGACAGGGGGATGCGCCCACAGACTGAGTGATGTAGACTACGCCGCACTATGACAAAGAAAAAAGCTCACAAACCCGGTTCAGCCACTATTGCCCTCAATAAACGCGCTCGCCACGAATACTTCATCGAAGAAGAGTTCGAAGCAGGTCTGTCGTTACAAGGATGGGAAGTTAAATCACTCCGCGCCGGTAAAGCCAATATCAGCGACAGCTACATTTTGCTGCGTGATGGCGAAGCCTATCTGTTTGGTTCTACCTTCCAGCCGCTTGCCGTTGCGTCAACGCACGTGGTGTGTGATCCCACGCGTAGCCGCAAACTGCTGTTGAAACAGCGTGAACTCGATTCACTCTACGGTCGTGTTAACCGCGAAGGCTTTACCGTAGTGGCATTGTCAATGTACTGGAAAAACGCCTGGGCCAAGCTGAAAATCGGTGTGGCACGCGGTAAGAAAGAACATGACAAGCGTGACGACGTGAAGGAACGCGAATGGAAGATGGATAAAGCACGTATTATGAAGAATTCAAAGCGTTAAGCACTGGATTCGTCCGTCATCTTTCTGTAGTATTAGAGTTTCTTGGGGCTGATTCTGGACTCGACGGGATTGTGAAGCCTTAGGAGCATGCCGAGGGGCGGTTTGCCTCGTAAAAAGCCGCAAAAAAATAGTCGCAAACGACGAAAACTACGCTTTAGCAGCTTAATAACCTGCTTTGAAGCCCTCTCTCCCTAGCTTCCGCTCTTAAGACGGGGATCAAGAGAGGTCAAACCCAAAAGAGATCGTGTGGATGCCTTGCCTGGGGTTGAAGCACTAAATCTAATCAGGCTAGTTTGTCAGTGGCGTGTCTGTCCGCAGCTGGCCGGCGAATGTAAAGATTGACTAAGCATGTAGTGCCGACGGTGTAGTAATTTCGGACGCGGGTTCAACTCCCGCCAGCTCCACCAAAATTCTCCATCGGTGA
>OBJT01000131.1_pt1 | contig 18675 bp, 18 predicted proteins | sample 1519861 | NCBI WGS metagenome assembly OBJT01 (sample SAMN02401118, study PRJEB22541) | soil metagenome, isolate JX
TAGTCACTAATCCTTAATTTTTTCTTTAGTTGTAATTAATATACAAAGAATAAAAGTGATCGAATAGAAAAAACCTATTAAAAAAGGTGACTTTTTAAATTATTCTGCTATAATCCGCGCACGCACTTAAATTCCAGTTCATTACCTGAACATTCAGTTCTATTCATATTATGCGCACGCTGTCCATAGAGAGGACCACATCTTGCGCCCAAATCGCTTAGCGATTCTTCAGGTTGAGGCAGTAATCAAGCGTGCGTTAGTCCACATCGTCGTTATTCGGATTGCCGCTGAATTTTATCTATTTTCAGCTTGAGTCGCTTTGCCGCTTGTTGCCGATGTCTATTTTTTGTATTTATTAAAATGGAGCACCCATTAGGGTGAAACTCTCTATGAGCAAAACTTTTGCCGAATTTTCTTTGCACGAAACCTTACAACAAGCTTTAGAAGGTTTAGGTTTCACTACACCAACTCCTGTGCAAGAACAAGCGATTCCAGCTGCGTTAGAAGGAAAAGATTTATTGGTTTCAAGCCAGACTGGTTCTGGTAAAACAGCAGCATTCTTACTTCCTACATTAAATGCTTTAGCAGGTCAGGAAACTTTTGTGCCATTTAAAGAGCGCATGAAAGCAGTGACTCAGCCAACGATTTTAGTTATTTCTCCTACGCGTGAATTGGCTCAACAAGTTAGCCAAGATGCGATTGCATTTGTACGTCACATGAAAGGTGTTCGTATCGCTGCAATTATGGGTGGTATGCCTTTTGGTAAACAAATTCAACAGCTTAAAGGTGCACAAGTTGTTGTTGCGACCCCGGGTCGTTTACTTGACCTTGTAAATCGTCGTCAATTAAAACTTGATAAAGTTGAATCATTAATTGTTGATGAAGCAGACCGTATGCTTGATCTTGGCTTTGCTGAAGATTTAGAAGCGATTGGTGAATTAGCTGCAAACCGTAATCAAACATTAATGTTCTCTGCAACTTTTGCAGATCGTATTATTCGTCTTGCTGAACGTATGATGAATGATCCACAACGTATTGCGATTGAAACTGGTCACAGCACCAACACTGATGTAACTCAAACATTGCATTGGACTGATGGTTTCGAACACAAGAAAAAATTATTAACTCACTGGTTATCTGATGAGTCAGTGGATCAAGCTGTAGTATTTGCGAGTACGCAAGAAGATACAGACATGCTTGCTGAAGAATTGGCTGAAGCAGGTCACTCTGTTGTTGCATTGCATGGCGCGATGCCACAAACCGTTCGTAACCGTCGTTTACGTAGCATTCGTGAAGGTCGTGCAAAAATCTTAGTTGCGACTGACGTTGCAGCGCGTGGTTTAGACGTACCAACGATTTCACACGTGATTAACTTCGGTTTACCGATGAAAAATGAAGACTATGTACACCGTATTGGTCGTACAGGTCGTGCGGGTCGTACAGGTCAAGCTGTGACTTTAGCAACTTACCGTGAACGCGGCAAAATTCGCGCTTTAGAAGATTATTTAGATGCACGTTTGAATGTATCTGAAATTGAAGGTTTAGAGCCATCTCCACCTCCTGCACGTTCAGGTCGTGATGGCGGTGGTCGTGGTCGCGGTGGTCGTGATGGCGGCGGTCGTGGTCGTGGTGGTTTTGGCGGTGGTCGTCGTTTCGAAGGTGAAGGTAACTTCAAACGTCGTGAAGGCGGTGATGATCGTCCACGTCGTAGTTTCGATGATAAACCACGTGGTGAACGTCCATCATTTGGTGGTGAAGACCGTCCACGTCGTGAGTTCAATTCAGATCGCCCACGTCGCGAAGGTGGTTTTGAAGACCGTCCGCGTCGCGAGTTCAATTCAGATCGTCCACGCCGCGAAGGTGGTTTTGAAGATCGTCCGCGTCGCGAGTTCAATTCAGATCGCCCACGTCGTGAAGGTGGTTTTGATGACCGTCCAAAGCGTAGTTTTGGTGGTGAAGACCGTCCACGTCGCGAGTTCAATTCAGATCGCCCACGCCGTGAGCGTGGTTTCAATGATAAGCCGCGTTTTGACTCGAATGATGACAACCGTGGTAACCGTGTAGATTATAAGCCACGTCGTGAAGGCAGCTTCGGTGATCGTCCAAAACGTGATTTTGGTGATCGTCCGCAACAGCGTGAAGGTGGTTTTGGTGACCGTCCAAAGCGTAGTTTCGGTGGTGGCGATGACCGTCCAAAACGTAAGTTTGGTAGCGATGATCGCCCAGTACGTGGTGCACGTGAAGAGACTTTCGGTGGCGACCGTCGTCGCAAAAACGATTTTTAATCGATAAAAACCGATGAAAAGAAAAAGCCAGTTGAAAAACTGGCTTTTTTATTTGTGATTAGTCAGGTAAAATTGTAAAAACGAGTACTAATTCAAATTTTATAAAAGAAATGAATAGGATTAATCAAAACAACGGTTTTAGCCATCAAATCTGGTCTTTCATTTGCAATGAAGGGCTGCCATGCTTGTTCGTCATCTTAATGTTATGCAATGGTTTATTTTTTGCTTATGCTGTTTTTGATCAAACTAACGCCAATGCTTTTAAAGTAAATACCCAACAAACAACTGAGCATATTGATTCCAAACATGGCTACATAAATTAAATAATCTTGATACATCACTTATCAAAATAAAAACAACCATTTAATCTTTCAGTGTATAGTATGCGTGCATAAAAAGTGCAGGAATGAATGCCATTATGAATAATAACTCTCCTCTCGATGCTGAAGCCTTAATTGAAGTTAGAAACTTAAGCTTTAATCGAGGAGAACGCGTCATTTATGACGATATCAGTCTTAAAATTCGACGTGGTCAAATTACTGCAATTATGGGGCCTTCTGGTACGGGTAAGACCACCTTACTACGTTTGATCGGTGGACAACTGGTTCCAGATCAAGGCGAAGTATTGCTAGACGGTCAAGATATTGCCACGATGTCTCGGCAAGAGCTTTTTGCTGCTCGTGCGCGTATGGGCATGTTATTTCAAAGCGGTGCTTTATTTACAGATATGTCTGTGTATGAAAATGTTGCCTTCCCAATCCGCGCTCATACCAAATTACCTGAACACATTATTGCTGAACTGGTGGGTTTAAAGCTTGAGTCTGTCGGGTTACGCGGTGCTGAACAACTCATGCCTTCTGAGCTTTCAGGCGGGATGAATCGTCGAGTGGCTTTAGCACGTGCGATTGCATTAGATCCAGAACTCATTATGTATGACGAGCCGTTTGCTGGACAAGACCCGATCGTGATGGGTGTATTGACGCGCTTAATTCGATCTTTGCGGGAAGCACTTGATTTAACTACAATTATTGTTTCACATGATGTTGCGGAAACATTGTCGATTGCTGACTATATTTATGTGGTTGCAGAAGGGAAAATTCAGGGAGAAGGTTCACCTGAACAATTAAAAAATCATGCCTCACCATTTGTTCGTCAGTTTTTAACAGGCTCAATAGAAGGGCCTGTTGAATACCAGTTTACGCATCAAGCATATTTAGATAACGAGGTTCGTCCATGAATACGATTGCCTGGCTAGGTAGACTCGTTATTGAGCGAATAAAGGGGATTGGTGCTGCATCACTGATGCTCCTACAAATTTTATTTTCAATGCCATCAAAAGGTGGTTTTCAACGCTTTATTTACCAAATGTACCGTGTCGGGGTGATGTCTTTATTGATTATCTCCGTATCGGGTTTATTCATTGGTTTGGTATTAGGGCTGCAAGGCTATTCGATTCTAGTCAATGTGGGCAGTGAAGCCATGCTCGGTACCATGGTGTCTTTAACCCTGTTACGTGAGTTAGCGCCTGTCGTAGCTGCTTTATTATTTGCAGGACGGGCTGGGTCAGCACTGACTGCCGAAATTGGGTCCATGAAGCAAAGTGAACAGCTTGCAAGTATGGAAATGATCGGAGTCGATCCACTGAAACAAATCGTATCGCCACGATTATGGGCTGGTATTGTGAGTTTACCAATGCTAACTGTCATTTTTGCTGCGATCGGTATTGTCGGCGGTAAGTTGGTGGGTGTTGATTTCCTTGGCGTGGATGAAGGTTCATTCTGGGGTGGGATGCAAAGCAGTGTTCAATTTGGACATGATGTGGTCAACGGCATCATCAAAAGTATTGTATTTGCTCTGATTTGTACATGGGTGGCGGTCTATCAAGGTTATGCCTGTGATCCGACTCCAGAGGGTATTGCGACTTCGATGACGAGAACGGTCGTATATTCTTCGCTTTGTGTATTAGGTTTTGATTTCGTGTTGACTGCGGTCATGTTCGGAGGGATTTAATGAAATCACGTACTAGTGAGCTGGCCGTAGGTATTTTTGTCATTATCTTCGGTATTGCTCTATTTTTTCTGGCAATGAAGGTGAGTGGTTTAGTTGGTACTAATCTTCGTGACAGTTATAGCATGACAGCCCAGTTTGACAATATTAATGGGTTGAAAACACGCGCTAAGGTCACCATGAGTGGTGTTACCATTGGTCGTGTGGACTCGATTACGCTTGATCCAGTGACTCGTTTAGCAACAGTTAAATTTGATCTAGATGGAAAACTCACGAGCTTTAATCTAGAACAACTCAAAGAAGTTCAAAACAATGCTTTGGAAGAGTTACGTTACAGTGCTGATTATGAGCAAGCCGACGCTGCGCAACAAAAAGCAATGGAACAGCAACTTATCAGTAACATGACCTCCATCACCAGTATTGATGAAGATGCTTATATAATGGTAGCGACCAATGGCTTATTGGGTGAGAAATATTTGAAAGTTATCCCAGGTGGTGGCGTGAACTACTTAAAGCGTGGTGACGTAATTTCAAATACCCAAGGTACAATGGATCTAGAAGATTTAATCAGTAAGTTTATTACTGGTGGCGGTGCTGGCAAAGTTGCATCTGATACTGGAAGTTCAGTATCACAAGCAGATGCTGAACCATCTTTTGCTGAGTAATCGTATTTAGGAGTTTAAAGTGAACACATTATTGAAACAGACTTTAACTGCAAGTGTATTATCAACTATGCTTGCTAGTGCAGCATTTGCAGCACCAACAGAAACCCCACCAGACTTTGTAAAACGTGTGGCGGACGGTTTGGTGACACGTTTAAAAGCTGATCATGCGAAGTTACAAAACAACCCTGAATTGGTTAGAACAATTATTCGCCAAAATCTTGATCCATATGTAGATTCACAAGCATTTACTCGTATCGTATTGGGTACTTATGCAAATAATCAGCATACAACTGCAGCACAACGCGCACAGTTTGAAAAAAACTTCCGTGAAGTGATCATCGAAAACTATGGTAGTGCTTTTGCGAAATACACGAACCAAAGTTACACCATGCGTCCATACCGTGCGACAAACTCGAAAAACCCTGTAGTGACTTTAGATTTTCTTAACAATGGTGAGAAGATTCCAGTGTCATTCCAGTTGGTAGATAAAGGCGACCAATGGCGCATCCGTAATGTGAATGTCGCGGGTATTGACTTAGGTTTGCAATTCCGTAACCAGTTTGCTGCGACTGTTCAGCGTAATGGTGGTGACATCAACAAAGCAATCGCAACCTTCAAACCAGATGCAGATGCTGCAGTTACAAAGAAATAAGTAGGTGATGGGTGATTCAGTATATTGATCAGCAATTGATTGTTTCGAAAACGATTAATTTTGAGAATGCAGAGCAAGTTTATCAGGCTGGCTTAAAGCATATTCAGCAACATCAGAATTTTCCTTTGGTGGTTGATCTTGCGCAGCTTGAAAATGGTAATACTTTATCATTGGCAGTATTGGTGCAATGGTTGCGTCAAACACCTGAGCGTAAAGGACTGCATTTCAAAAACGTTTCTGAGAAATTGTTGAAAATCATCCAAGCGAGTCATTTGCAAGATGATCTGAAATTGATCTGAAATAGAAGTATGAAAAAAGAGCTTTTGATAAAGCTCTTTTTTCTTTGTAACTATAATTTTGGAAAGGCTGATAAAAGAGACTGGCAAGTTGGGTATTTTTTGCGTAGCTTTTTAAGATAATAACTTTGATCATGTGCTAAAAAACCACCTAATAATCCTATAGAGGTGCTGTATTGGCAATTTTTATTTTTTCTATCCCATGCGGTGAATGGTGTGATTGGTTGACCAATTGAGAGAATATCATTTTGGCAATACAATCGCGCTAAGGATGTAATGCTATATATTTTTGGATTTGCGCTATCTTGAATGTAGGCTAAGCCAATCACTAAATCATCTTTTTTTAGGTTTGGATAGAAGTGGCTCTGCCATTGCTTTGCTTTTGGATACTTTATCCATGCACCAAAACCTCGGAAGATAAACTGAGGATGCTTTATTGTTAGATGATAATAATCTTGAGCTGTTGTCTTTTGAACAGCTTGAAGACGTGCAACAAACACGTCATCAGATATATGTGGCAAGCATGCAAATGCAGTAGGTGTTAACGCAATTGATCCCAATATAGCTAGGCTCATAAAAAGAGCGCAACCTTTCATACTAAATCCATTTCTTCCAACGGAAATAGAGGATTGGACCGATTAATAATGTAGTAACAAAGGTAATAACAATCCAGAAGCTGGTATCCCCTTGAGCAAAAGGTAATACATCTGTATTCATACCGTAGATACTGGCAACCAACATGGGTGGGGCTAACATACTGGGTAAAATAGAGAAACGCTTAAAGGTTTCATTCATTTCAGTGTTGGCAAAACCAGTCGTAATATCAAGTAAGAATTTTAGCTTCTGGAATAAGAACGCGTTATGCTCAAGTAAAGAGCGTACATCTTCACTCATTTCTCGAATATCAGCATCATATATATGACTGCCTAATGCACGTGGACGTGATAGGAAGGTTAGCACTCGACGTAAGTCAGTTAGACAGAGCTGTGCTTTTCCTAGCATATCTTCTTGATGCGCTAACCGTGTGATCATGTCATCAAGATCCAAGATTTGCTCACGATGATGATCATTGAGAACCTCAGCAGAATATTCTTCAAGGTATCGATGAGTGTCCTCAAGAATATCTGACAGTTCATCTAGTTTAGCTTCTAAGAGTCCTAATAAAATCCAAACGGGATTTTTATAGTCCATCTCATAATCATTCCGCCGAGCGCGTGAACGAAAGGCGCGGAAAGCAACGAGTTTTTCACCACGCAAAGTAATGAGTCGATTTTTTTCAAGCAAGAATGCAACGGTATGTACCGTCGCCGCCAATGTATTTTCTAAATCTTCTTGTTCTCGATCAGATTGAAAGTTTTTATTCTTTGTTAAAAAATAAGTACTGATATGCAAAATTCCATCATCATCACGGTAAAATCGTGCAGATGAGGAAATATCTTCCAGTGACTTTAAGGTAGGTAAATTTCGTTCATAGGCATCGAGTACCCATTGCTGCTCTTCTTGGGATGGTGCGATTAGATCGATCCAGACCAACTCAGGGTAGAGATCAAAACCACCATTGATGGTTGCGTCTTCTAGGCTACCGCGCTCTGTGGCATAAAAGGCTTCAAGCATGTCTTTTTTCCTCGCGCAGTGAATATTAGGACTTTTTGCACTTTGCAGAAAGTCAGCGTGTATTTTAGACAAGGATGCAATGAAAAACACTTGCCTAATCGTTATTTTCTCAAAAATCTTGTTTCTTAGCTTACTTTAACAGCATGACAATTGCATAAAACGGTTTTAATTGTATGAATTCAATATGTGTTTTCTGTGGCTCTTCTCTTGGAAACGATCCGATATATCAACAAATGGCACAAGCAACTGGGCAGGCGATTGCAGAGCAAGGTAAGACGCTGATTTACGGTGGTGGTCGTTCTGGTTTAATGGGTGTCGTTGCTGATAGTGCATTAAAGGCTGGAGGACGTGTGGTTGGTATTATTCCAAATGCATTGGTTGATCGGGAGCTTGCACATAAGGGGTTAACCGAACTGTATGTGGTTGATAATATGCATGAGCGTAAAACCCAGATGTCTGAGCAAGCAGATGCATTTATTGCATTACCTGGTGGTGCGGGAACATTAGAAGAAATCTTTGAGCAATGGACTTGGAATCAACTCGGCATTCATCAAAAACCATGTGCATTTTTAAATGTTGGTGGTTTTTACGATGATTTAATTAAAATGATTCAAGGTTCGGTGGCACGTGGATTTAGTCAGTCACGTTTTGTTGATCAATTGATTGTGGCAAATGATATTAATGAAATCCTAACCGCATTTTCTACCTATCAACCAGCGACGCCTAAATGGATGTCGGTTGATGAAATTCAAGCATGAGGACGTTTCATTGAAAATTATAACGGTTGCAGCGGCGGTCATCGTAAATCAACATGATCAACTCTTGTTAGTGCGAAAAAAGAATACGCAAGCATTTATGCAGGTCGGCGGTAAATTGGAAATCAATGAAGCACCTGAAATCACGATTCAACGTGAAATCTTGGAAGAGATTGGTTGTGAGTGTGAGATCCAGCAATTTGTTGGAAAGTTTGAGACAGCTGCTGCCAATGAACCTGATCATCTATTAGTCAGTTATCTCTACATGGTTGAGTTAAAACAACAACCGCAGATTGCAGCAGAAATTGCAGAAATGAAATGGATTGATTTAAATGATTCAGCGACTTTACTCGCCCCTTTAACCAAAGAGGTGGTGATCCCGTGGATGCTTAAGCAACAGATGGCAGGATTGAGTCCTTAACCCCACCAGCAGCAAGACAAACAGCATAGATCTGTTGGCAGCCCAATTGGCGTAAGCTTTTGGATAATGCATCAATCGAGCTGCCAGTAGTGATGACATCATCAACAATTAAGACTTTGCGATAACGGATTTTATTCGGTGGATGAGCAATAAACTGATGCTCGATATTCTCCAGACGTTCTAGGCGGGATAAGCCTTTTTGAGAGTGTTGGGCTAAACGTCGAACAGGTTGCCAAACTGGAATATTGAGCGTTTGTGCTAAGCCTTGAGCCAATAATAAAGATTGATTAAAGCCTCGTTCGACTAATCGATCGGTTGAAATGGGCATGGGAACAATCGCTTGAACTTTGGGAAGTCTAACTTGTTGTAATATGCCACTGAGCACTCGCTGGTGATGTAGCTTCTGCTCATATTTAAATTGTTGAATAATTCGGTTGATGGGATATTGATAATGGCAGGCAACGAAGACCTGCTGTTGATTGCGTTCAATTGTTTGTTTTAACCAAGGCATATCATCCCAACAATTTTTGCATACGCCAAAGTATTGTTTGGCTCCTATTTCACATAAATCACATGCAGTGAAATGATCTAAGAATCGTTGGGTTTGACTGCCAAGTAACTTAAACATAGGCATATCTTGGTGCTTCAGGTAACCAACGTTTTAATAGACCTTCTGCATGTTGCGGATAGTCTTTCAGAATTTGTTCTGCAACATAATGTGCTTGTGTCAGTAAATGATCATCTCGTTCTAGACGTGCCACACGGAAACCCATGTCTCCCGTTTGTTTAGTTCCAAGCAACTCACCTGGTCCACGAATTTCTAGATCTTTTTCTGCAATCACGAAGCCATCATTACTTTCTCGTAAGATGGAGAGTCGTTCCTGACCATTTTGCGATAATGGTGTTTTATAAAGAAGGGCACAGAAACTCGCAGTCGCGCCTCGTCCCACACGGCCTCGAAGTTGATGTAATTGGGAAAGGCCTAAACGTTCTGCATTTTCAATCACCATAATCGAAGCATTAGGAACATCCACTCCTACTTCAATGACTGTGGTGGCAATCAACAGTTGTAATTGATTATCTTTAAAGGCTTGCATAACAGCTTGTTTCTCATCGGCTTTCATTTTGCCATGTACAAGTCCGACATTTAGATCAGGGAAACGTTCTTTAATTTCTTGATAGGTGGCTTCTGCAGCTTGAGCATCAAGTGTTTCAGATTGTTCAACCAAGGTACAGACCCAATAGGCTTGTTTACCTTCACGACAATTTTGGGCAATTCGCTGTAGTACTTCTTCACGACGATCTAGCGGAATGGTTACGGTTTGAATGGGTGTACGTCCTGGTGGGAGTTCATCAATCACTGAGGTATCTAAATCACCGTACGCACTCATAGCTAAGGTGCGGGGGATGGGGGTCGCCGTCATGACGAGTTGGTGTGGTGTAAATTGATCCGCACCTTTATTGCGTAAGGCAAGGCGTTGGTCAACACCAAAACGATGTTGTTCATCAATAATCACCAAACCAAGCTTACAAAATGCAACATTGTCTTGGAATAAAGCATGTGTACCGACGATCAGTTGTGAATGGCCTTCTCTAATGTGCTGTTCTGCTTGGGTTCGAGCTTTGCCTTTTTGTTTACCAGACAACCATGCGACATCGATGCCTAAGGGTTCAAACCAGCGTTTAAAATTCAAATAATGTTGTTCTGCTAAAATTTCAGTCGGTGCCATGAGTGCGACTTGCCACTCAGCTTCAAGTGCATGACACGCTGCGATAGCTGCCACAAGTGTTTTACCTGCACCAACATCACCTTGAACCAACCGTAACATGGGTTGCTGTTTTTTTAGATCTTGCAAGATTTCTTTGGATACGCGCTTTTGGGCATTGGTCATCTGAAACGGCAACGCTTCTAAGAGCTGTTTGGCTAAAACTTTACTGCTGGTAAATTGGGGGGCTGCAATTTGGCGAATATAGGCACGACGGGTTAATAGGCTAATCTGATGCGCAACCAATTCTTCAAAAATCAAACGTTGTTGTGCGGGATGAGAACCTTGATTGAGTTGAACCATATTGGCATCAATCGGTGGCTCATGGATATAATGCAGCGCTTGTTTTAATTCATAACCATTGCTGTATTTACTGGGTAATAGCTCTGCTAAATCATCACTATGATGTGCCAAAGCCTGCCGCACATATTCGCGTAATTTGGGCTGCGTGAGCCCTTCAGTGCTCGGATAGATCGCTGTCAGTTGTGTTTTAGGCAAAGGTGTGTGCTGTAGAATCACTTGTATCTCAGGATGATAAAGTTCAAGCCCCCGTGCACCTACTCTAACTTCACCAAATATGCGTAATCGATTTCCTACTTGAATACGATCAGTTAAGCCTTTGTAGATATGATAGAAACGCAAAGTGACTTTGCCAAAATCATCTTGTAGCAATGCTGCAAGAGATTTCTTTTTTCCAGGTGGAAAGTCGATAGAACGAACTTCGCCTTCTAGCAGGTAACTACGTCCGACCATGAGCTGATTCATCGGAATAATAGTGCTACGATCCTCATAGTCACGCGGCAGATGAAACAACAAATCATCCGTGCTAAAAATATGAAGCTTTTCTAATAAGGTCGCTGCGGCAGCACCAACGCCTTGTAACTGCTGGACTGAAGTCATTCTTGATCAAGGATATATATGCATATTTTATTTATTGGTTATGGTAAAACATCTCAGCGTGTTGCTAAACACTTATTTGAGCGTGGTCACCACATTAGCACAATTAGTCGTACACCGAAAACAGATTGTTACGCGACGCATTATACTCAAGATGTTCATTGCTTGGATGTGACTGACCTAGCACCGATTGATGTGGTTTATGTGATCTTAGCCCCGTCTCAAAGTGGTCTAGATGCGTACCAACACACTTATGTGGATAGCATTAAACCGATTGTACAAGCGCTAGCCTCGCATCCTGTAAAACGTATCGTGATTGTATCTTCAACACGTGTCTATGGTCAGAATGCAGGGGAGCGAGTTGATGATGATTCTGAAATCCAACCAGTTGATGAGCAAGGACACTTATTACGGAAGATGGAATTACTTTGGCAGTCCTATTATCCACTGCAGAGTATTATTGTTAGACCGGCAGGGATCTATGGCATCTCGATTGCACGATTGAAGCGTTTGGCTGAGCAGACTTTAAGCTATCCAAACCTGCATTTTAGCAATCGTATTCATATCGATGATTTAGCGAAATTTTTAGCATTGTTGGTCGATCTGCCCCATGTAGAAGCCAGTTATATTGTGTCTAATAATCAGCCATTGCCAATGCATGAAATTTTGCAGTGGTTTCAACAGCAGTTAGGTTTACCTCTTTTAAAACTTCTCACTGAGCAGCAAACAGGCAAACGAATTTATGCAACCAGATTAATGCAGACAGGTTTTAAATTTGACCATTTGATTTGTTTTAATGACTACGCAGCAGCTTTATCGGCACATAGTAATGCTGAAAAATTAGATTAAACTAAAAACAATATTAAGGTGTTTTTGATATTTAAGCGCCCATAATACTTGGTATGGATTTTGGATTTTAAATACCAATAGATTCCGTAAAGGAACTGCCTGAATTGTGCACAGGGTTTGTAGCGAGGCATTGAAGGTCAATGATGAAAAAAATAATGTGTTCGATGTTACTTGGTCTGATGGCAACAATCAGTTGGGCTGGAGAGCAGACATGGTGTGTATTTGATCCTTTAAGTACTCAAGGTGATATAAGCCGTCGTTTGCAAGATGTACGTGTGCATGCAATGCAAAGCCAAGTACAGTTGAAATTTAAAACGTTTAAAAATGAACAAGAGGCGATTAAAGCATTTGATCAAAAAGAATGTTCAGGTTTGGTTGCCTCAAATTTTAATACCTATCGTTATAATCGATTTATGGGTAGTACTGCCGCCATTGGTTTAATTCCCAATAATCGAACCGCACGTGTATTTTTACAGTTATTTACCAATCCGAATGTTGAAAAGCGCATGCGAGAAGCTGAGTATGAAGCGGTTGGAATGATTCCTGTGGGTACGGTTTATATGATTATGAATACCCAAAGGATTAATAAAGTTTCACAGCTTAGGAATAAGAGTATCGGCATTTTGGTAGATAACCCTCCGCAGTTGGCACTAGCGCAAAGTGTTGGGGCAAAACCTACGTATGTGGACTTCTCAAATGCGATTGATTTATTTAAACAAAAGAAAATGGATATTTTAGCTTCGCCAGCCTATGGTATTTTGCCGTATAACCTGAAACAAGAATTTGGAGAATCGACTCAAGTGGTCAATTTTCCTATTGCATATTTCGCAGTCAATATTGTAATCAGACCACAAGCTTACCCTACAGGATTTGGTCATACGATTCGCGCATGGTTTGCAAAAAATAGCCATGTATTGGCTGCACAAGCGATGCAGTGGGAAAACCATTTGCCTGCCTATTATTGGGCAGATATTTCGAGTTACGAAAAGCAGGGCTATGATGCATTAGTCACCAGAATTCGCAATCGCTATGTTGCATCGGGATATTATGATGCTTATTTGGTTGAACTGATTCGGCGATTACGATGTCTGGATGACCCCAAATATATAGAATGTAGAAAGTAGGGATGAATAAAAACGGCAACTCAAAGTTGCCGTTTTATTTTTACTGCACCTATGCTTTTTTACGTTTTAAACGTCGTTTTGCTTGTTGTGATGCCATCGCTTCTAAAGCAGCGGCAAGCTCTTCATCACTAAATGTGGTGATATGTTGCAGCATTTGCAAAGTAGTCTCATCCAGTACCAGTTGAGCACCTGCCGCCATTTCACTAAAGTTATCATCGTATTCAATGAAGCCTTGTTCATTGTTGCGAATATAGTTTTGCTGAGTCAGTACCTTGATAAAACTTTGGAACAATGATTTATCGAAGAATTCAGGTGAGTTGAACTCATAAAGTACAGAGAGTCGTTGACCCAATAAATGACTCAGTTCTTCAACTTGTTTGGTCGAGATGTTGCCAGAGCCACGTTGTGTAATGAGCGCAAGGGTCATGTAATAACGCTCTAAACTTTGTTTTACTGGCATCGCCAAAGTGAGAAGTTTTTGATGCTCTTCGCTATTTGGTGTTGGGCTGAATAGATTGCCATCATGATCTTGGAAAATTAACCCGATTTCTGACAAGGCATCGATATAGGCACCGATCTGTTGTTGTAACTCAGATGACTGCCATTTCATAAACAATTCAGCTTTTAAGAATGGATATAAGGTGCGAATGACATTACTTAAATCTGTTTTGTGAATCTTGCCATTATGTTCAACCAAAGATGCAACCAATGAAGGTAGGACAAAGGCATGTAAAATGTTATTGCGGAAATACGTTAGTAATACGGCTTGATTGTCTTCGATCGCAATAATATCGCCTAAGACATGTTGAACGCGTTTGATGAGTTTAAGTTTTAAACCGTATTCGATAATCTCTTTACCTGATAACGACGTCACTTGGGTACGTTGATCATAAGGCTGTTTAGCGGCAAGGTCACGGTAGATATCTAGTTGCTTTGCGCAAATTTCTTCATCTAAAGTATGTTTTGGTGTCGCCAATAAAATTAAAGACAATAGCGATACAGGGTTGATCACCACTGCGCGGTTAATGTTTTCTAAGATACGGTTTGCTGAATCAGAGACAACGCGAGAAATTTCAATTGGTGCTGGTGCATCATTCTTTTCAATTTGAATCTTGTCAGCATTGTGCTGTTTTAATACATCATCTAAGAATACAGGCTCACCGAAGTTCACATGTACTTTACCAAAGATACGTTCAATTTTTCGCAATGACTTGAGAATACCAAAAATGGATTCAGCTTCTTTAGGTTTACCTTGCATTTCACCAACATAGGTTGAACCTTCCATTAAACGTTCATAACCAATATAGGTCGGAACAAAGGCAATCGGTTTGGCGCGACCACGTAAATGTCCGTGTATGGTCATTGCCAACATGCCTGTTTTTGGTGGTAATAAGCGACCTGTACGTGAACGTCCACCTTCAATAAAGTACTCGATTGGGGTGTTGCGAGATAAGATGCTGTATAAATATTCTTTAAACACAGAGGTATAGAGTGCGTTTCCACGGAATGAACGGCGAATAAAGAAAGCACCACCACCACGTAATAGCTGACCAACAAAAGGTAAATTGAGATTATCACCGGCTGCAATATAAGGAATCATCAGACCACGTTTAAAAATCACGTAGGACAGTAATAAATAGTCAATATGGCTGCGATGACATGGGGTATAAATAATTTCGTAATCTTTGGCAAGTTCACGGACAGTACTAAAGTTATGTACGTCTACACCATCGTAAAGCTGTGTCCATAATCGTGTTAAGGCCATATCAGCAAAGCGAACTGCCGAGGCTGAATAGTCTGATACAATTTCATTTACATAACCAATCGCACGTCGCTCTGCTTCGAGCATACTAATTTTATGTTGAATACTTTCACGGCGAATCGCATCTTGTACGTCAGGTGCTTTCACTACAGACTGCATTACATTACGACGATCTGATAAATCTGGGCCGAGTACCACTTCACGCTGTTGGTCGAGGTAGCTATCTAGTGAGCTTGCAATATACGTAGCTGGCGAAACATTTGGATGATTGGTTTTGGCATACTCAACCAATTCTCGTAAGGATTGTGGTTCATGGAATTCTAAATACGATTGGCGACCATGTAAGCCTATATTTACCAATTGTTTTACAGTGCTTGGAGTTGCCCACGTGTCTGAAAATAAAAGCTTAAACCAAGAGTCTTCTTTATCAGGGGAGCGTCCCCATAGCACAGTAACAGGGATGAGTTGTACTTCGATTTCTGGATTTTTTTCGAGTGCTTCAATGAGTTGTAAAAGACGAGGTGGGAAGGTTTGTGTATTAAAAAGAATATTGTCATTTTGATGTAAAAAAAGAACAGAATTTTTTTCTTGATAATCGCCAAAACTCAAAGGATCCAAAGCGGGTTTGAGTTGTAGACGACGGGTTTCACCATCGACCACCAGTGCATTACTATGAGAGTAGTTTTGTAATACATAACACACGACTTTTTTTGCATCGTTTGTGCTTTGTTCTGTGGTGGACTCTACAGGAACTTCACCAAGAATATGTGGTGTAACCACAAGGTCAAGTAACTTACTCGAAAGTTGGCGATACATTTGACCAAATCCAGTCTTGGACATTACAAACTCCTAAATGATAACCCTAAGCAAATGCATAGCGCTGCAATCTAAACAGCACAAGGCCATGTCCAATACACAAACATGAACACGACATTCTGCGGTATTCTTACATAAAACGGTATGTTGTTTTCTGACAAAATATAGCGTATTTGGTAGATTTTATCGTTAAAAAACGTATTTTTAGCGGTTATAAATATAAAGTTACACTGAGAAAAACATTTATATTGAGTGCTAACTGTATTAATCGATAAATCTCGATTAATATAATTGTTCTTGTTTCGTGCTAGTCCTTATTCTCACTAGGACCTTGCTTTTGCTTGAATTATCTCTCCCTAATTGTTGTTAAAAAGGTGATTAAATGAATGCGTTAACGCAAGAACTCGTCGAGCTTTTGACGCTAGAAAGGCTGGAAGCCAATATCTTTCGGGGTAATAGTCGTAATTTGGTTGGCAAACGTGTGTTTGGTGGACAGGTTTTGGGGCAAGCATTAAGAGCAGCATCCTATACGACCAATCGTCCAGCGCATTCGCTTCATGCATATTTTCTCTATGGTGGAGATGTAGACGCACCGATTATTTATGAAGTTGATTCTCTTCGAGATGGAAAAAGTTTTGCCAGTCGTCAAGTGCGTGCTATTCAGCATGGACGTATTATCTTTTCGGCAATGGTATCTTTTGCCAATCCAGAAGAAGGATTGAATTACCAACACAAAGAGCCTGAATATCCTGCACCAGAAAACTTAAAATCTGAAAATGAATTAAAAGAAAGTATGCTCAACTTCGTGCCAGAGAATGTTCGAGCAAGTTTCATGCGTGAACGTCATGTTGAGATTCGTCCAGTTCAGCCTGTCAATCCTTTTCAGCCACAGCCTGAAGCGCCATTTTATGCGCATTACATTCGTACACATGGTGATATTGCAAAAAATCTTGATGAGATATCGTTACATCAGGCGATTGTCGCATTTTATTCTGATTTTACGTTAATGACCACAGCATTACGTCCACATGGTTTATCTTGGATTTCTCCAAATCTTCAGTGTGCAAGTATTGACCACACGATTTATTTTCATCGTCCTTTGCGTGCAGATGAATGGATGCTCTACGAAATGGAAGCAACCGTGAGTGCAAGTTCACGTGGACTGAATTTTGGTCGTATGTGGCAAAATGGTCAGCTGGTTTGTAGCACGGTTCAAGAAGGTTTGATTCGGCTCAGAGAAATTGAAACGCAGTAACGATTAAATTAGATTAAAGCCATTATTATGATGGCTTTTTTTAAGATGCAAATGTGACAAAAAATTGCTCGATTGTTATGTTTGAGCATGCGATAGTACTGAAAAGTTAAAATGCTTTCATACCGATAATGAATTTAAATACCCAGATCTTATTTGCAGCCATTTTAGGCGTAGTGTTTGGCTTCCTGTTAAACGCCTTCCCTGAAACAGCATTTGTAGAGCATAGTCTTTATGGCTTAGGAATTTTAAGCAGCATTTTCATTGGTCTTTTGAAAATGTTATTGATTCCATTGATTTTTAGTTCAATTGTTGTGGGCGTATCTAATCTACAAGCAGGTGGACAATTTGGTCGTGTTTGGAAGATCGCGGCATTATGTTCCATTACAACGACCACACTAGCGCTCATTTTAGGTATAGGATGTGCTCATCTCTTTGATGTGGGTAAAGGTGTTGATATTCAGCTTTTTCAAGCGGATATGCAGAGTCATCAAAGCCCTGATACTTTGACTCCTTCGAGTTTTCTAAGCAATTTTGTCCAAAACACCTTAATCAATCCATTCAAAGCATTTAGTGAAGGGAATGTATTGGCTGTTGTAGTATTTGCCTTATTTTTAGGTGTGGCCTTGGTACAAGGGGGAGAACGTTTCGCACTGGTACGGAATAGTTTTCAGCAGTTTTTTGAAATAATGATGATGCTGGTTGGGTGGGTGATGAAACTTGCTCCGATTGGTATTTTTGCTCTGTTGGCGAAACTGATCGTGACAGAGGATCTTTCTGTCTTGAGCCGCTTAGCTGAGTTTGCTGCGGTGGTGACAGGGACGACGATTTTTCATGGTCTTGTGGTACTACCACTTTTGCTATGGATTTTTGGACGCATGGATCCGATCACATTCTTTCGTGGGGCCAGAACGGCTTTAGTAACTGCTTTTGCCACGAGTTCTAGTTCGGCGACGATGCCATTAAGCCTAAAATGCGCGCAAGAAAATCTAGGTGTTCGGCCACAAACTGCAGGCTTTGTAATCCCTTTGGGGACGCAGCTGAATATGGATGGAACTGCACTCTATGAGGCAGCTGCAGCTTTATTTATTGCAAATTTAATGGGATTGGAGTTATCCATTACACAACAAATTATTGTGTGTTTAGTGGCAATCATTGCATCTTTAGGTGCGCCAGGAATTCCGAGCGCGGGGATGGTCACCATGATTATGGTGCTTCAGTCTGTTGGCTTACCTGCGGAAGCGATTGCCATATTATTACCAATTGATCGTTTATTAGATACGGTACGTACTGTGGTCAATGTTCAGGGGGATATGATGATTAGTGTTGTTGTGGATCGACACGCATCGGAGTCCACAACAGATCAAGGGTAAGCTGATGCAAAATTTGCATCAGTTTTATTTCTTAACTAAAAAATTGGCACATCAATATAGTAGATACATTTATGTGAAATGGTTGAAAAGTAAATTAAAAAATAATGATTAAATTTTCTAATAGGCAGATTTAAAACAATA
>OBJT01000132.1_pt1 | contig 18637 bp, 16 predicted proteins | sample 1519861 | NCBI WGS metagenome assembly OBJT01 (sample SAMN02401118, study PRJEB22541) | soil metagenome, isolate JX
ATCATGCTTAATTGATAAGAAATCTCATATTATTGACAATAATTATGGCAAAAATAAAGCTTACTATCAAATTTGGACAAAAGATACTGGGATGGCTTCATTATTGAATGACGGTTAGTTAGGAGGCAGAATATATTTCTGTTTGGATGTAGATGACATGATTTACAATGTTATCTATAGCGATGTATTCCAATCAAGGAACCTATGATGGAAGTGATATTTTAACAATTATGGCTATTAGTTCAAAATATACAATGTTTATTTCAAGACTTGAAAGCAGGAGTATCTGCTTTAGGAGTTTGTTATAAAAGTGAGTATTAGGTCATTTCTAAATTTAAACATCAGAAACTACTCTGTATGCTTATATTTTGTAAGAATAGAAAATTTGAAATGTAACATGCTCAAGGCTTCTTAACTAATCTTCTGATAATATTCAGAGTTGACTTCCCCCCTAAACCGCTTATATCCCCACATATACTCTGCAGGGAAGCGGTTGATCATTTGTTCAACCGCTAGATTTAACGCAGTTGTTGCAACTTCAATATTTCGATCATAGAGTTGAGGGTTGTTAAGATCATCACAATACACATCAAAACCTTCACCGTCTTCGCGGCGGAAACAGCTTAGACCCACTAAACGACATTGGGTCTTTTGTGCCATTTTACTTGCTAATGTGCTCGTAAGGCAGGGAATGCCGAAGAAAGGAACCACAACACCACCTGAAGGTTGAGGTACATGATCGGGCAGGATCACGCTAAACCCACCTTGTTTAAGGTTTTTAAATAAAGCCTTTACACCATTGGCATCAGTTGGAACCAATGTTGCATTGAGTCGCTGACGAGCATGGAGAGCAAAGCTATTAAAGCCACTATCTTTCATCGGTTTGTACATGATGGTGGGGATACCGTATTGGTGTACCCAAGCATTCATCATTTCCCAAGTTCCAAGATGAGGTGTAATAATTAAAGCGCCTTTAGGATCATTGAGTGCATCGGTTAAGACTTTTAAGTTATGCACAGTATGAATTTGCTGGATGCTCCACTCAGGAGGCATTGCCCAGCATTTCCCAGATTCGATATAACTGAGACATTGCTTGGTGACGCTTTCCCGAGCCATTTTTTCTTTTTGATCGATCGTTAGCTCTGGATAGGCGAGAGCTAAATTGATTCGAGTTTTCCATAACATACTTTTGTTTGGATTTTGATTGATAAAGTATGCCGCCACTTTTGCAATACTACGTAAAAATGGTAAAGGTAAAACTCGAAGCAAGGTACGATAAAAGGACATGTGAATTAATCTTGCTTATCCGCATTTCCTTTGAGCACCATATAAATTAGTGCTGCAAAGATCAGTAAGGCACCGGCTAAGCTACTGACACAAAAATATAAGATGCGTTGATAAGTGGTCATATTGAAGAGTTCATTCGACAAGATGTAACGCATAAGGAACCATTGCGCGAGTGAAAACACAATAATAACAATGGTATGTCGACGAACATCTGGGCGCATAGCCATGGGCAGTTACCTTCAATAGAAAACAGGCTTATTATGCCACTAGCGAACATGATCTCAAAGTATAAATTACCTTGCCTAACCGCTTCCAAAAGAAGAGCGATCATATCGATATAAAAAACCCTGCATAGTGCAGGGTTCTTATCGAATCATAAACTCAAGGTTTATTTTTCTTCAGCTTTTGGCTTTTCGCGTAAACGAATACCAAGGTCACGCAATTGGTTTGCTTCAACTGGTGCAGGCGCTTGAGTCAATGGACATTCAGCAGTCTTGGTTTTCGGGAATGCAATCACATCACGAATAGAAGATGCGCCTGTCATCAACATGATCAAACGATCAAGACCAAATGCCAAACCACCGTGTGGAGGTGCGCCATAGCGTAATGCATTCAATAAGAAGCTGAATTTCTCTTCTGCTTCCTCTTCACCAATACCTAATGCTTCAAAAATTGCTTTTTGCATTTCTAAAGTATAGATACGCAGTGAACCGCCACCGATTTCAGTACCGTTCAATACCATGTCGTATGCAACAGAAAGTGCTTCACCTGGATTGTTCTTTACTTCTTCAACACTTGATTTTGGAAGTGTGAATGGGTGGTGAACAGAGGTCCATTTGCCATCATCAGTTTCTTCAAACATTGGGAAATCAACAACCCAAAGTGGCGCCCACTCACAAGTCGCAAGATTGAGGTCATGACCGATTTTGACACGAAGTGCGCCCATTGCATCGTTTACAACTTTGGCTTTATCTGCACCAAAGAAGACGATGTCGCCATTCTCAGCACCAACACGTTTCAATAGATCAAGTACGATTGGCTCGATGAATTTAACGATTGGAGATTGAAGACCTTCGATACCTTTTTCAAGCTCGTTAACTTTAATATAAGCCAAGCCTTTTGCACCGTAGATACCGACGAATTTGGTGTATTCGTCAATCGCACTACGTGGTAGCGAACCAGCACCTGGAACGCGTAACGCAACAATACGACCTTTAGGATCTTTCGCAGGGCCAGCGAATACTTTGAACTCAACGTCTTGCATTAAGTCTGCAACGTCAACCAATTTCAATGGAATACGCATATCCGGTTTGTCAGATGCATAGTCACGCATTGCGTCCGCATAGGTCATACGTTCAAATTTATCGAATTTTACATTCAATAATTCATCGAACATTTTAACCGTTAAGCCTTCCATTAAATCCATGATGTCATCGTCACTCATGAACGATGTTTCAACGTCGATTTGGGTAAATTCAGGCTGGCGATCCGCACGTAAATCTTCGTCACGGAAACATTTAGCGATTTGGTAATAACGATCAATACCGCCAACCATCAACAATTGTTTGAACAACTGTGGTGATTGTGGAAGTGCATAGAAGCTACCATTTGAAACACGGCTTGGAACCAAATAGTCACGCGCACCTTCAGGGGTTGCACGCGTCAAAATTGGTGTTTCAACGTCTAAGAAACCATGATCTTCGAAATAGTTACGAATTAAGTTTGTAACTTTAGAACGGAAGCGTAAACGTTCTAGCATTTCTGGACGACGAATGTCCAAGAAACGATACTTCAAACGAATTTCTTCAGAAATATTGGTGTTTTCATCATTCAATGGGAATGGAGGCGTTTCAGAAGCAGCGAGTACTTCGATTTCTTTACCTAAAACCTCGATTTGACCACTGACCATGTTGGCATTTTCAGTACCAGCATAACGACGGCGAACACGACCTGTAATTTTTAAAACGAATTCAGAACGCGCTTTATCAGCAGTTTCAAATGCTTCTGGGGTATCTGGGTCTATAACCACTTGTACGAGACCATCACGATCACGCATATCAAGGAAAATTACACCACCATGGTCACGGCGACGGTGGACCCATCCACATAGAGTAACTGTTTGATCGATTTGGGCTTCAGTAAGAGAGCCACAGTAATGAGTGCGCATCATATTGAATTATATATCCAAACTATATTGGCTAGAAGGTGAATGCGTAAACAGCGCAGCACCAATGAAGGGGAGATTATGCCTTGTTGAGCGTCTTGTCTCAAGTCTTAATATATGTAAACAGATGCTTTGAGAGAAAACTAAGCCTTATAAGCTTTACGATCTAAAAATAATAATAGGAGACATGCAACCGTAAACAAGATGAGACCAGTCTGTGTAAATTCATTGATCGATTTTCCAATAAAAAAATAAGGTTCACTCAACCAGATTTCTGACGCAATATGACGGCTATAATCCCAAATGGATAATAGTCCGCCAAGGACTGAAATAATTAAACTGACAACTGCGAAAGTTTTAATTTTTTGTGGAACCAAGCTGTTTTGCTTGTGACTTTGATAGTAATGCCAACACATCCAAAAAATAAAAGGGAGGGCGACAATAGATGAACCAATTTGTAAGATAAAATGCAATGGATAAGTAAAGCCGAACAACGAGATGTGCTGAGCAAGTACAGTTTTAAATGCAAAGGTGCGAAAGTCGAGATGCGTTAGTCCATCCCAAATCAAATGTGTTGCTGTTCCAATGATAATCGCAAAGCAACTCATTAAGCTAAAAGCAATAAAACTGTCAAATGAGTGGATATTTAAATCATCTCGAATTGCAAATAGTCGATAGAGGACGGGACGATAAATTAAATACCAAAGTAAACAAAAGAATAGTCCAATCGGTAGGTTTGGAAATAAAACACCAGCCCATTGATGAGTAAGAGTAATATTTTCAGGTGTAAATAAACGATATAAATCTGGTGTCATACAGCCGATTGCCAAGGCTGCAATCGGTAAATGACCTTTGCTGAGTTTGGATAAGGGAGGGGCAAGAACAGCATGGGACAAGGTAAAAGGCATATTGTTATAAAACAAGTTTTATAAAATCATGGAGCCACAGTGTAGCAAATGTTTTTTTCAACTATGTTTTTTATTGCAAAATAAATGAAATGTTATAGTATAACAATCAATATTTGAGCTGATCCGAGACACGGTATGTCATTTTCAAAAAATATTTTAACCTTATCTATACTTGCTGCTGTATCTGTATCGGCACTCGCAGCAGAAAATCAAAAAGTCCAAACGTTAGAGACGATCAGAATTAAAGCACATCCACTTGAGCAAACTTCACAAGATTTTGCGGTTGCAGATACAGTGGTTGACCAAAAAACTTTGACTGAAGGTGCCGTTACGATTGGGGATGCACTTGCCAGTGAAGTTGGCATTTATTCCAATCAATTTGGTGCGGGTTCTAGCCGACCTGTAATCCGTGGGCAAGATGGTGCACGTGTTAAGGTGCTTCAAAACTCTTCAGAAAATATCGATGTTTCTACATTGTCGCCTGACCATGCTGTGACCGTTGATCCTGCGCTTGCAACACAAGTAGAAGTAATTCGTGGACCCTCTACCTTATTATTTGGTGCGGGTACTGTGGGCGGTTTGGTCAATGTAAATGACAGTAAACTCCCAACAAAAATGCCAGAAAAAGGCTATGAAGGTAATGTAGGGCTACGTTACAACACAGGCAGTGACGAAAAATTAGCAAGTGCGGGCGTAACTGTAGGATTGGGAGATCAATTTGCATTACGTGTTGAAGGTTTAAAGCGAGAAGCTAATGATTATATTGCACCGAACTATTTCCATGAGGGTGAAAAAGAGCGTCGTGTAGATAATACTTTTGCTGAAGGGCAAACGGTAAATGTAGGATTATCTTGGATTTATGATCGTGGTTTTACAGGAATTTCATATAGTAACCGTCAAGATAAGTACGGTTTACCTGGACACAGTCATGAATATGAAAGTTGTGATGCACATGTAGTTGGTCGACCACATTTACATTGTGGAGACCATGGTCATGACCACGGACATGATGATCATGATGACGACCATGGACATGATGACCACGATCATGAGCATGAGCATGCACATGGTGGGCCATGGATTGATCTAAAATCTGAACGTTATGATTTCCGTACAGAATTGGATGATCCATTTGTAGGCTTTAAGAAGATGCGTGCTCAAGCGAGCTACACTGATTATCGTCATGATGAAATCGAAGAGGATACCATCACGACTCGATTCAAAAATAAGGGTTATGATGGACGTTTTGAGCTGGTTCATAATCCACTTGGGGCATGGGAAGGGGTAATTGGAACTCAGTACAGCCAACAGAAGTTGACTTTAACTGGTCAAGAAGCTTTCTTGGCACCAAATACCACGAAGAAATGGAGTGTATTTGCTTTAGAACATGCGCAATTCAATGATGTTCATGTTGAGCTGGCAGCGCGTGCAGAACAACAAAAAATTGATATTGAAGATTCAAGCAAGAAAGATTTTGATGGTTCAGCGTTTTCAGTATCAGGCGCAGCGAATTGGGAGTTTGCTCCAAACTATAAACTTTCATTTGTGACATCACATCAACAGCGTTTACCGCTTGCACAAGAGTTATATGCAAATGGTAAGCATTTTGCGACCAATACCTATGAATTGGGCAATGATCAGTTGAAGAAAGAGAAATCAAACAATGTAGAGCTTGGTTTCCATTATGACAATAACAAGTTTGATTACCATGTACATGTCTACCATAACTGGTTTGATGACTACATCTTTGCACAAACTTTAGATCGTTATGAAGACTTCCGCTTGGTTGAGTACACCCAAGATAAAGCTCGTTTCTATGGTGCTGAAGCTGAGGCTGGCTATCAGGTATCGCCAATCTATAAAGTGAGCGTATTTGGTGATTACGTTCGTGGCAAGATTGACAATGAGAACGCGCCTCGTGTACCCGCCGGTCGTTTAGGTACTAAAGTCAAGGCTAACTTTGGCGACGGATTTAGTGGCTCAGCAGAGTATTATCACGTATTCCAGCAAGATAAGATTGCTGCCTATGAAACCGATACACAAAGCTACAATATGGTTAATCTCGGTGTAGCTTACTCTGGTCAATACAGTAAAGCGGCTGACTATCGCGTATTTTTGAATGCGAACAACGTGTTAGATGAAAAGGTTTATCAACATGCGTCTTTCTTATCAACAGTTCCTCAAGTTGGGCGTAACTTTACAGTCGGTGTAAATTTTAACTTCTAATTTTTCACTTAAATCTTATTGAAAAATCAAAGTATAAGCTCTAGCCTTAATTCATTAGGCTAGGGCTTTTTCTTTTTATATGCGTATCTTCCAACGAATCCATCAAAAATTAAACTGGTCAGGTCGGCGTTACATGGCAGTCATATTAAGTATTTTGGTGATCGGGTATCTTGCTTCTGCAATTTACCACACAGTAAAACCACTTCCGAAAGGATTGGATTTTACTGGACAAATTCGCCATGCCAATGTGAAATTTTTAGCGGATCAAACCTATCTAGATACACAAGGACAGCAACAGGTTGATCAACACATTTTTGATGAAATGTTGCAACTGATTAACGAGGCTAAAACCACCATTGTGCTGGATATGTTTCTTTTTAATCAGGAAGTCGGAAAGTCAAAAGTCCAGCAGCGCCCATTAATGCAACAATTAACAGATGCGTTGGTTGCCAAACGACAAGAAAACCCACAAATACAGGTGGTGCTGATCACGGATCCAATTAACTCGGTTTATGGTGGGATTGCTCCAACACATTATGCTCAATTACGCCAAGCAGGTATTCAAGTCATTGAAACAGACTTGAAACCCTTGCGCGCCTCAAATCCATTATGGTCTGGATTTTGGTATATCTGTTGTCAGGACTTAGGGAATAACCCAAATCGAGGATGGTTAAACAATCCATTCGGTGAGCAAAAAATAACTTTGCGTAGTTATTTATCGCTGTTTAATTTTAAGGCCAATCATCGTAAAACCTTGGTTGTGGATACAGATTCAGGTTGGAAAAGCTTGGTCACTTCGGCAAATCCACATGATGGCAGTTCGCGTCATAGTAATGTTGCACTAGTCGTAGACGGCGCAACAGCAATAGATATGCTGCAAACAGAGCAAACGGTTGCACAGATGTCACAAGGGGGAAGCCCGATCGTGATTATGGGCGGCCTAACTGAAGATAAAAGTCTCCCTCAAGTTCAAGTACTGACTGAAAAAGCAATTTACACAGCTGTTCTGAAAATGATTGAAGGTACTGAGAAAGATGAATATTTAGATGTTGCAATGTTTTATCTGTCTGAAAGAAAAATTATCAATGCGTTGAAACAGGCACAACAACGGGGCGCAAAGATTAGGATTATTCTTGATCCCAATAAAGATGCTTTCGGACGTCAGAAGAATGGCATGCCTAATCGACAAGTCGCTTCTGAATTGAATGCTGCAGGCATTCCAATACGTTGGTGTGATACCCGTGGCGAGCAGTGTCATAGTAAAATGTTATTAAAATACGATAAACAACATGCCGAGTTGATTTTGGGTTCTGCTAACTTAACCGCACGTAATCTAAAAAATTATAATCTCGAAACCAATATGCGAGTGTTTGGTTCTACACAAGCGCCAGTGTTTAAAGATGCTCAGCAGTATTTTGATTCATCGTGGGAGAATCAGAATGCACGTCAAATCACGGTTGATTATGTAAAGTATGCGGATGAATCGAAAGGAAAATACTGGTTGTATCGCTTTATGGAGTGGTCAGGTTTATCGACTTTTTAATGCTTATAACCCCTCTTTTGATAAGAGGGGGTGATATTTCTTTAGGCACTCGGCGGGATCAACTGATCCAAATCTTTATCTGCAAGTTGCTCTAATTCGCTTAGGTCTGTTTGAATTTTCCATTGTCCTACTTCGTCTACTGGATTGGGTAAACGTGCTTCTAACCAATCACAAATCACGTCTGGATTAAACTCAGGATGATTGCATTGAATTACCCAAGCCAAAAAGTCTTTTGGCTCACCATTCATATACGGTGGGGGAGAGACTGGGAAAAACTGTGTAGGTAAACGTTCATTGGTCGATAAATAGTTCAATACATGTCCGAGTTCCTGAACGGTTTGCCATGCGAGTGGATGTTCTACATCGATATTGAATTTAAACCACCATGCATGTTGACCATCTGAGCCATGCGCAACAATACGTGATTCTTGAACGCTAGGAACTTTACAAAAAAATTGATAGAGACGATCAAAGTTCATTTCCGACACAGCTATTGACTCAAAACTCAAAAATAGATTCTAGCACATTCTAAAAGTCAGCTAAAAAGTGTCTCCTTATTTCATCCTAAATCAAATTGAAATGGCAAACAATGTAACAGTCTCTGTAGATTTTTTGTTCTAAAATATTGTAATGATAGTCCTTATGAGGATAGGGCAATGCTGCAATCAAAATATTATCGACATGGTATGATCGGTTTGCTGGGCTGCTTTTCAGCGATGACTTATGCTGATAATGCATGGGGTGGTTATAGTGGTGTAGAACGTCGGTCTTATCATCAAACTACACCTTCTTATCAGCAACCTGCGCAAGATCCTTTTGCATTTTCTAATCAGCGCTATACGCCAACTGCTCCACCTAAAGGCTATTACTATCAACCTTATCAAAATAGCCATCCATATCCGCGCTATCCACAACCTCGAGTACGAATAGAATATTATCCTGATACACAAACAGAATATCGCTATCGCCGTGAATCGTTTGTTGTTGGAAATGCATTACCTGCTGAGTTTAGAAATGAACGTTATGTGGTGCGAGATTGGGGATATTATTCATTACGTGAACCACCACGAGGCCGCCATTGGGTTGTGGTCGATGGTCGTTACTTTTTGGTGACGGATGATAATTACACGATTGAGATTATTCGTTGATATGCTTAGTGTATCAATAATAGACAGCTTCAATCAGTCTCCATAATTTCTTGGAAATGATTACAAAGTTTTGCAATGTCCAAGCTTTTGTTCATGGTTTCTCCCAGAGTTTCTTTTAATCTGACTTCAGATCAAAGAGCAGAGGATCAAAGAATGAAAAAGACATTAGCACTACTAGTTTCAACAATAATGTTAGGTATGTCTGCATGTGCTGTGGCAGAGCCGTCAAACCAATGGAAACATGATCATAGAGATCGTTATGACCATCGTTACGACCGTTATGACCATCGTAAAGATCAACGTAAGCCACCACATTGGTCAAATGCGGATCGTGGGAATCATTATGGACAACGTATTACATTTAAACGTGGTGAACGTGTACCTTCTCAGTTCCGCAATAGCCGTTATGTGATCTCTAATTATCGTCAACATCGTTTATATCAGCCACCACGTGGTTATCAATGGATGAAGATACAAGGTCGTTATATCTTAGTTGATTCTAAATACCGCGTGTATCGTGTCGCATAAACTAGAGACAAAATTCAAGCAGGCTGTGGCCTGCTTTTTTTTATGCTAATTCGTCATCTTGGGGTTTCGGGATTTTATTGGCGGACACAGTATGTTCTTGATCTTTACCGCGAAGTACTGATGGGTAGTGCCATGATGCAAAACGAACTACGAGAATTGCAAAAGCTAGGATTAGAATCGAACCAGTAATAATCACAAGATCCATGGATGCCTTATGATGGTGCTGAATGTCGGCAATCAATAAGCGAGTCAGAGCGGTAATGGCAATATAAATTAAAAAGCGGACAGGCATATGATTGGTTTTGAAGTAAATGCCAACCATTGCCCCCAGTTCAAGATAAATAAATAGTAGAAGAATGTCATCGATGCTTGCATATTGTTTGACGGTGAGCATCTCAATCACAGTATGCACGGCTGACCATGCGATCATGCAGCCAATGATGAATAAGGCAATATAATGAAAAGCCTCAACCGCATAATGACCAAAACGATCAGACAAGCGTTGTAAATTTTCCAGTTTTTTATCTTTTTGAGTAGGCATTGCAATAGTGACTCTCAGCGCGATGATAAGTCTGTTATGCAATTTCTATGCTGTTTTATAAAATTTGATAAAAAAACGCCTGAATTTTCAGGCGTTTTTAGTTTGCTTTAATTAGGCTTGATTCGTGAAGTAATCTTCACTAAAGCTCATGATTAAGTCAGAACCAGCTTCAACTTTCTTAATACGTGATTCTAGTTCAGGTAAAATACGTGTTACGAAATATTGAGCTAAAGCAAGCTTGCTTTGGTAGAAACCACCAGACTTGTCTTTCGCAGCAGCAGCGATTTTTGCGAACATATAGGCAAAGCTGAGTAAGCCTACAGCATGTAAATAATCAACTGCAGCTGAGTTCGGGAACTCTACATTTTCAGCAGCTTGTTCAATGATAAACTGAGTGACTGCTTCAATTTCTGTTGCTGCATCTAAAGTTGCATCTTTGATGAAGTTCAAATCTGCGTCTAATGTATTGGCAAAGTCACGGATTTCAGTGATGTATTCAGCGATAAATGCACCGCCATTTTTAATCACTTTACGACCAATTAAATCCTGAGACTGAACACCGTTGGTGCCTTCGTAGATTTGAGCAATACGAAGATCACGAATACATTGTTCCATACCCCATTCACGGATATAGCCGTGACCACCAAATACCATTTGTGCATCTAAGGTTGCTTGGAATGCAGTGTCAGTCAAATACGCTTTTGCGATTGGCGTTAACAACGCAACGCGGTCATTGGCTTTTTTCACAGCTTCTGGATCAGTTGAGAATTTAGTGATGTCGAGTTGCTGACCTACGTAGACTGCAAATGCACGAGATGCTTCATTGTTGGCGCGTACATTGAGCAACATACGACGTACATCACCGTGAACTAAGATGCTGTCAGCCGGTTTGTTTGGTGATTGAACCCCAGCAGCGCTGCGACCTTGTAGACGATCAGTTGCATACTGTGCTGCATTTTGGTAAGCAAATTCAGAAGCACCAAGACCTTGGATACCCATCGATAAACGTTCATAGTTCATCATCACGAACATCGCTGCAAGACCTTCGTTTTCTTTACCAACGAGGTAGCCTTTTGCACCGTCAAAGTTCATGACACAAGTTGCAGAGGCTTTGATGCCCATTTTGTGTTCGATTGAACCAGGACCTACTGGATTGCGTTCACCTAAAGAACCATCATCATTTACAAGGTACTTCGGTACGATGAATAAAGAAATACCACGTGAACCAGCTGGCGCATCAGGGGTTTTTGCAAGTACCAAGTGAATGATGTTTTCAGCTAGGTCGTTGTCACCGCCAGTGATGAAGATTTTAGTACCAGTAATATTATAAGTACCGTCTTCGTTGCGCTCAGCTTTAGTTTTGATAATCCCTAAATCTGTGCCAGCATGTGGCTCAGTTAAGCACATGGTACCTGACCATTCACCAGAGTAGATTTTAGGTAAATAAGTTTCTTTTTGCTCTTGTGATGCATAGCTATTTAATGCCATACCAGCACCCACGGAAAGAAGCGGGTAGAGCATGAATGATGGGTTGGTTGCAAATAACATTTCATCAGAAAGTACAGTCAGCATTTTAGGCATTGCCTGACCGCCCCATTCTTCATCCGCACCTAAGCCGATCCAACCGCCTTCAGCATATTGACGGAAAGCTTCTTTAAAACCAGCAGGTGTAAATACATCACCATTTTCCCAACGCGCGCCTTCTTCATCGCCTGTACGGTTCAGTGGGTGAGTAACGTTTTGGGCAAATTTTGCCATTTCTTCTAAAATTGCTTCTGCGGTTGCAGCATCTACATGAGCAAGTTTCTCATTAGACTGCCAAAATTGTTCTGCTTTAAATACATCATTTAAGATGAATTTCATGTCTGCTAAAGGAGCATTGTAAATTGGCATAATCGTTCCCTTCTACGCACAGGTCATGTGCAAAGTGATCAAATAAAACGAACAAATAAATGAATAAGGTAAATTTAGCATTGATTAAACAAAAAAAGGACGGTCAAAACTGACCAGTCCTTTTTTTGTGATGAACGTTGCATCTCATTCTAATCTATGATTAGAACGCGAAGTGTTCCGCATCAAGTTCAAACAATGGCTCAACACCTGTTGAAAGAACGTCTACGTGAGAGCGAATACGTGGCAAGATCTTCTTGAAGTAGAAACGTGCAGTGGTAATTTTCGCATTGTAGAAGTCTACATCAGTTGTGCCTTCAGCCAATTTCTCTTGTGCGACAAGTGCCATACGTGCCCATAAGTACGCAAGCGTTACATAGCCAGCAAAGTATAGGTAATCAACCGCAGCTGCACCTACTTCATCAGGATTTTGCATTGCGCGCATACCGATTTGCATGGTGATGTCGCCCCATTCTTTGTTAGCAGCAGCCAATGGCGCAACGAACTCTTGCATTGCTGCATTGTCTTTGTTTGCTTCAACAAATTTATGGATGATCTTGGTGAAATCTTTTAGCATTGCACCTTGAGTTTGCAATACTTTACGACCTAACAAGTCAAGCGCTTGAATCTCGGTTGTTCCTTCGTATAGGCAAGCGATACGTGTATCACGTACGATTTGCTCCATACCGTGTTCAGAAATGAAACCGTGACCACCAAAGACTTGTACACCGTGCTTCGCAGATTCAGAACCAGTTTCAGTTAAGAATGCTTTAGCAATTGGTGTTAACAACGATAAGATGTTGTCAGCAAACTTACGCTCTTCTTCTGTTTCGCCTTTTTCAACGATATCAGCATATTGAGCCAATAAGTAAACCAACGCACGACCACCCTCAGCAAATGACTTTTGAGTTAAAAGCATGTTGCGAACAGCTGGGTGAACAATGATTGGATCTGCTTCTTTTTCTGGTGCTTTAGGGCCAGAAAGTGAACGCATTGCTAAGCGATCTTTCGCATAAGCCAAAGCGCCTTGGAAAGAAGATTCAGAAGCAGATAAACCTTGAACTGCAGTACCGATACGTGCAGTGTTCATAAATGTGAACATGCAGTTTAAGCCACGGTTTTCAGGTCCGATTAAGTAACCTTTTGCTTTATCAAAGTTGATTACACAAGTTGCGTTACCATGGATCCCCATTTTGTGTTCAATCGAACCACAACGAACCGCATTACGTTCACCAATAGAACCGTCTGCATTTAAGTTGAATTTTGGTACGATGAATAATGAAATACCTTTAGTGCCTTTTGGAGCACCTGGTAAACGTGCAAGAACGATATGGATGATATTGTCAGCCATGTCATGTTCACCAGCAGAGATAAAGATTTTCTCGCCAGAGATTGAGTAGCTACCATCATCATTTGGTTCTGCTTTGGTACGGATGATACCAAGGTCTGAACCTGCATGAGATTCAGTCAAACACATGGTACCTGTCCAAACACCTGAAACAAGGTTTGGTAAGTAAGTTGCTTTTTGCTCGTCAGAACCATGATGTTCTAAAGTACGTACAGCACCGTGAGAAAGACCAGGGTACATACCCCAAGACCAGTTTGCTGTACCTACCATTTCAGAGATGGTGATCCCTAAAGAGTTTGGTAATGCTTGTCCGCCAAATTCTTCATCTGCAGAAAGTGATGGGAAACCGAGTTCGATATATTTTTGATACGCTTCTTTAAAACCTGTAGGCGTAGTGACAACACCGTCATTCCAAGTACAACCTTCACGGTCGCCAACTTGGTTTAATGGAGAAAGCTCATTCTCACAGAAATCAGCCGCTGCTTCTAAATATTGATCAACCAATTCACGGCTTACGGTGCCTTGAAATGCAGGCAGTTTTGCGTAATGTGCTTCAGCATTTAATAATTCGTGCAATACGAACTGCATATCACGTAAGGGTGCTTTGTATTGTGGCATAGCGGGTTCCTCAATACTGGTGAAACCAGAGTTATAATCTTAGTCAATGATAAATGTGCCCAATGGCACCATTTTGTACCGCTAATCGTGCAACAAGTTATAGTTCGGTACAAGCTATTACAGGTCATTTCTTAGTGACTGCTAAGTCAAAGATTGTTATGTAGCCTGTTTAAGCACTGAGATTGTATGTTTTTTTTGAGGTTTTTACTCAAATTGGATCGCTAAAATCGTAAGCAGCTGTGTAAAGCAGTAAAAATGTGATTTTTATACTAAATTCCACCACTAAAAAAGGCGCTTCAATGCGCCTGTATCAACGGTGATTTGAATTAAGTTGTTGCATTATTTTGTCGTTTAAATTGTGATTTATCAGGCGTAAAACGTACTTCACATGTTCCGTCGATTACACGATTATTCAACTGAACATTGACACGCTCACCAATTTTTTTCCCTTGGCAAGCTTGTTCTACTTTTGCTCGCTCCGCTTTATGTTTCGCTCGCATTTGTTCACGATGTTCTAAGCGTTGTTCACGTTTGGCTTGCCACTCAGCACGTTGTTCTGGTGTAAGTTCACGTTTTTGGTGAGCATGGCGCTGCTCTGCTTCTATTGACGGTTTTTGTGCTGTTGTTGATTGGCAAGCTGCTAAACCCATCGCAGAACCAAGTAGTGCCGTCATCATAACGAGTCTAGTTTTGTTCATCGCTATATCCTATATCATTGATTGTGATTTGATGGATAAAGATTAGATAATAAAGATGAAGAAACAATGGAGAGTTTTTTTGAAGCATGTTGGGTACAATTCATAAGTAGAACAATATTGAGACTTAAATTTTGAATGTTCGTCGTGTTCCGATCGCTTTGCGCTTATTTCTCACAGTGTTACTCACGACCTTGCTGATCGCAACGATTAGCTTAGGCGTGTTGCATTGGACGATGCAAAAAAACTTTGCACGTTATGTTGCTGACGTGGAAATGCAGAAGTTGGATCGTTTGATTGCCAATCTTGGTAACGTTTATAGAATATATCATGACTGGGGCAATGCGATTCAGGCACAAATTTTACAAATTGAAGGAACCGCCGCACCTGATGATTATGATCGTCTTTCACAGTGGTGGTTGCGTAGACAATATGATATTGCTTTACAACAACGTTATTTTAATGAACACACATTGTTAAACCTTTCACCAACGTTGACGCAAAATAATGCCGAGATCAGAAGTCGTCAGATCTTTAATGAAGAAGAATTACAGGTTTTAAAACAGAATTTACCATCAGAATATCAACCTTTTGAGGGGTTGCGTTTTCCACTCAGTCCAAGCCAATTTCGTTTGAAAAAAGAAGGCTCGGAGGACGAACAAGAAAGCAAAACCAACAGTGCTAATGTAAATACGCAAGCGAAAAAGCGTTTTGTATCAATACCTGATCGTTTAGGATTAAGCTCTCGTCTATCGTTATACAATGAAAATCAACAATTCATTGTGGGTGAACCATCATCGGATCAGTTGTCGTATCGCCCTATCATTGTAGATGAAAAGGTAGTGGGTTATCTCGGTCTGAAACCTGTTTTAGATCAGGATGATGCTTCTAGTATCAATTTCTTTAGTAACCAAAAGCGTTATTTATTTTTGGTTTATGTGCTGACTGTATTATCGAGTCTGGTGGCTGCATTGTTAATGGCAACCTATTTTAAAAAGCCAATTCAGCGCTTGCTTAAGGCAACTTTAGAGTTGACCAGAGGTAATTATCAGCATCAGGTGCTGATCAAGCGAAACGATGAACTCGGTGATCTATCGAATCAATTGAATCATTTAGCCGATATTTTACATCAGCATGAGCAATCTCGCCGTCAATGGGTGGCGGATACTTCACATGAGTTAAAAACACCATTGGCCGTATTGCAAGCGCAAATTGAGGCAATGCAGGATGGAATTCGAAAAGCGACACCAGAACATCTTGAGGCAATGATGCGTCAAGTATCCAGTTTAAAGAAACTAACTCAGGACCTAGCAGATTTAGCGCAGGCGGAAGCACAACAACTGAAATGTTATTTTGCTGAAGTCAATCCTTGGGATGTCGTACTACAAGAAGTGGAAAATTTTAAATCGACTTTTGAGCAACATCAGCTCGAGGTTGAATTATTAGGTGAGGGGGCATTGTTGTCCTTAGATCGTGATCGTTTTAAACAGATTATCGTGAATTTATTAGGAAACTGTGTGCGTTATACCGAAAAAGGCGGAAAAATACAGATTCACACTCAACAAGATCAGCAACAATGGATATTGTATGTGGATGATAGTCCTTTGGGGGTGAGTGATGAGCAATTGGCACGTCTTGGTGAGCGATTCTATCGGGTTGATGATTCACGTACACGCAGTACAGGCGGTACAGGTTTAGGCTTGGCACTCTCGACTAAACTCGCACAAGCATTAGGTGGTGCACTGACGTTCGAGCATTCCCCATTAGGTGGATTACGCTGTGTACTCACGTTCCCAAAACAAATTAAATAACGTCGTAGTCCTCGGTTTGAGGATCGTAAAATAGGATGAAAATCATGAAACATATAATGTTGGTGGAAGATGAGGTTGAACTGGCTCAGCTCGTTCGTGACTATTTAGAAGCTGCTGGTTTTGAAGTGAGCATGTTTCATGATGGTCAAGATGCTTATACCCAATTTCAGCAACGCAAACCAAGTTTGATGATCTTGGATCTCATGGTGCCACGTATGGATGGTTTGACTATTTGCCGTAAAGTGCGCGAGCAGTCAGATTTACCGATTATTATGGTAACCGCACGAACTGAAGAAATTGATCGTGTTTTGGGTTTGAACATGGGTGCTGACGACTATATCTGTAAGCCATTTAGCCCGAAAGAATTAGTTGCGAGAGTACAAGCGGTACTCCGTCGTTTAGAGCGTAAGGCTGAACCAGAGCAAAATGATTTATTCCGCATCGATAAGGCTCAGCAACGTATTTGGTACCAACAAAAAGCACTGACTTTGACACCAACAGAGTTTCGTTTACTTGAGTTATTCTTAGAGCACTTAGGGCAGGTCTATTCGCGTGCACAATTATTAGATCATATTAATCCTGACAGTTTTGATGTTGCAGATCGAGTGATTGATAGTCATATAAAAAACCTACGTCGTAAGATCTCAGAAGCTGCGGACACAGGTAATCGCCATGAATGGATTCAAGCGGTGTATGGTGTCGGTTATCGTTTTGAATATCCTGAATAATCTAAAAGCTTGCCTTAGAGTCTTATAAGGCAAGCTTAATCAACATATAAACTTAGAAACAAACCAAGAAACACATGATTTGGGATTTGTCTAAAATTATATTTACACTATCACCATCTTTTGGAATGGTTACGGGTTTTTCAAAGGAAGTACCTTCTTTAATCACATAGCTCCAGTGTGCAATCTGATCATTTGAACCAATATGTTGATTGCCTACATAGACATCGGTTCTTCCTACAACTTCAGTACGGCTAACACTTTTTTCATAAGAAAAATTTGCAACGAGGATGTATTCACCTGCGGGTAGATTAGTGAATTTAAAATGTCCTTGATCATCTAAAATACGTGTAGACATAAAATGTTTAAGAATGTTCTCAGGAATTTGCTCAGGGATCTTTTGATTGCGCTTAACTTGTTCGTACCATGCTTTAAACTCATCTGTCATCCAGATTAATCCAACTGCTTGGCTTCCTTTTGGCGGGTATTGCTTTTTCGCAAGAATTGCACCTTTGTAAAAAGCTTGTCCAGTAATGGTTGAGTTACCCAATGGTCGAATTTCAGCTGTAGCCTGTTTCAATGTTTTGGTTTTGACTGTTTTACCCGCAATACAATCCAGCATGGCATTACGCGCTAGTGCAAGACCGTCATAATCTAAGCTGAAAATTGTTGCATGATTGAGGCGCAATTGTAGATCCTGTTCAGCATCGCGCATGGATTTTAGGGTTTGATGAATGTCTCCAGTACTGACTGCAAGTATTCCTGTATTTTGACTCGGTAAAATTTGAGCTTTAAGTGGCGTTGAGGCTAATTTTTTTTGTACAAGTTCAACACGTGCTTCTTGAGGAGAGCGGGCTGTTGGGATATTTTTTCCTTGAAACAAAATGGTCGCACTCGACGATTGTTTGGTTGGCCCGAAAATGGAAAAACTAGTCTCTGAATCCTGTAAGGGTATAAATCGAATCGCACAGTTCATGCGAGGTTGTTTTAAGTCTTGTTTTAGTACCCAAGCGCCTAGAGCGGATCTCGAAATTACTTGGGTATCTTCATTTGAGATTGACAATGGGGCGGCGAATGAAGAACAACTAAAACTTAAAAAGACACACGCAAAAATTGTTTTTATTAATGTTGTCCGATACATTTTTAAGATCTCATTTATATTTTGCTTATTTTGTCATAGCTACTCATTTCCTAAAAGAGAGGAT
>OBJT01000133.1_pt1 | contig 18637 bp, 15 predicted proteins | sample 1519861 | NCBI WGS metagenome assembly OBJT01 (sample SAMN02401118, study PRJEB22541) | soil metagenome, isolate JX
GGCACGTATTTCTACGGTTGATTTTGAATCAACTGCGTCTACCGATTTCGCCACTTCGGCACTGAAGAGGATGCGGAAAACGTTGGGGATTATACCGTTACAAACGGAGTGCGCAACTGTAATCGACAGGCTTGTGCACTGACCGTTGAAAAAAACAGCATTCCGCTGAGAAACGGCTGAAAAGCTGCCAACTGCATTGCCTTAAGGCCCCCCAAATGCAGAACATTCCCAAACTCCCTGCTCTTAGGAACTTTCTGTGCTTACATCCCTCTTAACCAAAACTGACGACGTCAGATGTATAAAGACAACGAGGTTGACATGAACAAAGCAACACAACGCATCATTTTGGGATTGGGTATCGCTGCAACACTGGTAGCAGGGAGCGCATCAGCGGCGAGTTGGCAGGATCAGTTGAGCAGCGCTGCCTCACAGCTGTCTCAGCAGAACAACAGTACAAGCACCACCAGCAGCGCGCAGAACGGCGGTTTGTCGCTCTCTTCGCTGACCGGCTTGCTAAATGGTGGAGATAAAGCCGTGAGTTCCAACAGTATGACGAATGCTGCCGGTGTGATGTCCTACTGTGTGCAGCACAACGTGGTGGATAACAATGTGGCATCGGTGAAAGATCAAGTGCTGAGCAAACTTGGCCTGAGCAGCCCCGCTGCGCAGGAGCAAAAGACGGATTACCAGCAGGGTCTGCAAGGCTTATTGAATACCGGCAACGGTCAGCAACTCAATCTGCAGAGCCTGAGTAACTCACCGATGGGTGAGAAAGTGAAGACCAAAGCCTGTGATGTGGTTCTGAAACAGGGCAAGAAATATATCGGTATGTAATACCCACCTTACTGCAACGCGAAATAGTTGAAGTAGGATTGCTGATATAAAAGCGCGAGCTGTCCCTCGCGCTTTTTTATTTGCCCGCGTGATAAATGGCCCCGCTACCGCATTAAGGCACCGGTCTCCTCCACCACTTGCTCCAGTAAACCGACAGCCTGTTCATACGACCGAATATTGGTGTAACCAATCACCAGCCCATAACGTTTTTGCGTTTGCGTATACCAGCCAGAGAGCGGCAATACACGCAGCTGATGACGCTGCCATATCTCCGCCAATGCCACGTCTTGTATGCCTAGCCGCAGGAAGGCAGCAATGTGCATGCCACCATCCGTAAGTTCAAACTCAAACAGCTGGGGAAAACAGTGCTGTAGGGCATCCAACATCATGCGGCGGCGTTGCTGATAAAGAATGCGCATCTTCTTAATATGGCGATAGAAGTGCCCCTCACTGAGAAACTCCGCCAAAATCTTTTGCGGCAGCAGCGGCATGCCGGTTTCAAGTATCTCGCCCAGTTCACGAAAACGTTCAACGGTCTCTTGCGGCATCACCAGATAGCCCACACGCATGGCGGGCATGATGGTTTTGCTGAAGGTGCCGGTGTAGATCACCCGGTCATGCAGATCGAGGCTTTTCAGCGCGGGAATCACTTTGCGCGTGTAGTGAAACTCACCGTCGTAATCATCCTCAATAATCCAGCTGTTATTCTGCTGCGCCCACTCCAGTAACTGATGTTTACGTGGCAGCGAGAGAGTCACGGCCAGAGGACTATGATGGGTGGGCGTAACGACAGCAAAGCGTGCGTCCGCGTGGTAACGCTGGAGGAAATCCACATCAACACCGTCACGATCCACCGGCACGTAGTGCAGATTTGGCGCAATACGCTTCAGCAGTTTTTGCCCGAAGAAGTAGCCGGGATCTTCAAATAACACCTTGTCATGAGGATGCGCCAACACCGCCAGGATCAGCCGCAGATTCGCCCGATAGCCGGTGGTGATGAAGATCTGCTCTGGCTGGCAGTTGAGTCCGCGCGAAATATTAAGGTAGCTGGCAATCGCCTCGCGCAGTGGCGGGTAGCCCATGATGGCGGGCATGATCATCTCATCTGGCCGCAGCGTGCGCGCCGCTTTACCTGAGATCAGTAGCCACTTCTTGTGTGGGAACTCATCCAGTGCGGGAATGCCCAGCCGCAACTCACCTTTGCTTTCAATCACAGGATGTTCCAGCCGTGTGGAAGGTGGCGCAGTGGCGATCAGTGCGGCTTCGCCAAGATTCAGCGCAGGGTTCACGCGCGTGCCTTTGGCCCCCTGACTGACAAAGTATCCTTCTCCAGTCAGGATCTCGTAGGCGGCCTCCACGGTTTTGCGCGCCACCTGCAGTTCACTGGCTAGCACACGAATCGCGGGCACCCGGTCGCCCGGCTTTAATCGCCCCTCCAGGATCTGCTGACGATAACGGATGTAGATTTCTTTGTAGCCCACGTTTATCTCTCGCTCATTCTCAATGTCGCAATAAATGCGATGCGCCATGTCCTACCTGTTTTTACTCATATTGACCCTTTTCCCTCAGACATAGAAGTTTAAGATGCATCCACCAACCCCACTACTGCATACAGGCCGCCATGAAAATTGTTCATTACGCTACGCCCAACGAACTGGCGGGCTGCTATTCGTTGATGCGCGAACTGCGTTTCAAGCTGGACGATGAAGCCGCGTTTATCTCGCAGGCGCAGCGTCAGCAAGCACAGGGCTATCGTCTGGCGGGTATTGAGCAGGATGGCAGACCGGTGGCGTTGGCAGGCTATCGCCTGCTGGAAAATTTTATTCATGGCCGTTTTTGCTACGTCGATGATTTGGTCACCAGCGCCACCATCCGCAGCCAGGGCTTGGGTGCTGTGCTACTCAACGGCTTGGCTGAACGGGCTCGAGAGCAAGGCTGTGGCCGCATCGTACTCGACACGGCGCTGAGTAACCATCGGGCACAAAAATTTTATCAACGCGTCGGCTATAGCGCGTTGGGACTGCACTTTTATCGCGATCTCGCTGAGGGAGAAACTTTATGAAACTGCTGCACATTCAGGTCAGCCCGGATCTCGCCGGATCGGCCTCACGTATCGCTTCGGCGCGCTTGGTGGAAAAACTACGCGCACAGCATGCCGATCTGGAAGAAACCGTTTTGGATCTGGCCCAGCACCCGCTACCACACCTTGACGCCTTCACGATTGGCGCCTTTTTTACCCGTCCTGAGGCGCGCAGCGATGCACAGCGTGCCGCCATTCAGACCTCCGAAACACTGGTGGATCAGCTGTTTGCCTGCGACACCTTGGTCATCTCATCACCGATGTGGAACCTCGGTTTGCCGTCGGTATTGAAAGCCTGGTTCGACCATATTACCCGTGCCGGAAGGACCTTCGCCTTTACCCCGGAAGGCACCAAAGTCGGGCTGGTTAACGGCAAAAAAGTTTACAGCGTGGTCGCGAGTGGAAGCGTATTTGCTCAGGGTCCCTTTGTGCAAGATGACCAGTTCACACCCTATATCCGTGTGGCGCTGGAGTATGTCGGCATCACCGATGTGCAATTTATTCGCGTTGATGGCACCCACGATCCCATCAGCCGTGACACAGCATTACCCCAAGCTCTGCAAGCTATTGACCGTTTATTCTGAATGAGGAAAGCATCATGACTTCACGCGTTAACCATTTTAAAACTGCGCCAGCACTGGCCAAAGCGATGTCTGATTTCTCCAACACGGTGGCCAATACGGCGCTGGAAAAGTCACTTAAGCATCTGATCGACATTCGTGCTTCACAACTGAATCACTGTGCCTTCTGCCTCGATATGCATGTCAAACAGGCGAAAATTGACGGCGAGCGCGAATTGCGTCTGCATCATGTCTCAATCTGGCGTGAATCCCCGCTGTTCAGCGCCCGTGAGAAAGTGGCCTTTGCGCTGACTGAGGCACTCACACGTATTGGTGAACATGGCGTGGATGAAGCACTTTACGCTGAGCTGCGTGAGCACTTCTCTGAAAACGAGATCAGTGAACTGACTTTCAAGATCGCTGCGATCAATACCTGGAACCGACTGATGATTTTGTCGCAGATGGTGCCCGGTTCGCTGGACAGCGCTTACGGCTTGGATCGTGCTGATTTGCGTTAATTTTTCCCGCCAGTAGCAACTGCTGCTGGCGTTGTCATGTTCATCTGCGCTGCCTGAAGCTATAGTGAGATTTTGCACCACACAGGACAGCGCACATGAAAGGCATCAACATTGCGATTTACTTCGATCCCGACCTGATTCGTATCTGCGTTCACCAGCAAGATGACAGCTATCTTAGCCAGACCTTTAATTACGATGACAGCGTGATTGAAGAGATATATCAGTGGCTTGAGCAGTTCACGCCGAATCGCACCCATATTTGCCTGATTGAGCACGATACCGCCGACATCCTTGCCGATGAGCTGGTCGATAACGGCTATCACGTCCATCAGGTGACGCAGCACGATCTCCTGAACTGGTTTGCCAGCGAGCCTCCAGCAGAACCTGATGGTTCGCCAGTACGCGCCCTGCTGCGCTATCTGGAGAACGAAAACCCGTCTGAATACCAGTCTCGCACCCCGCAGATCGAAGCCTTAATGGATATGCTGGATGAGCTGGACGATCTGGAAGGCGTGGATGAAGTCGAAGATGAGGATAACCTGCCGGATGACGTGCTGCGTTTGATGAAGCAGAAGAAAATCACCGCCAACCAAGCCGCAGAGCGTTTACTGCCCGACGTCAATGAACGCATTCGAGAGCACCTGATAAGCTACCCAGAGCTGATGACGCCCGAGCTGCTGGAAGATTTCTTCCCGGAGCTGCTGGAAGCGTTAGAAACGCCAAAACATTGATGCATTTTGCACAAGCGCGCTAAATCGTGCTGCGACGCGCCTCTAAAGCGCGTCGCGGTGCCATTTGAACTCGGGGAAAACCATGCTGGAACTGTTTAAAGCCATCGGGCTGGGATTAGTGGTGATTTTGCCGCTGGCCAACCCGCTGACCACCGTGGCGCTGTTTCTCGGCCTCGCGGGAGATATGAACTTCCAGGAGCGCAATCGGCAGGCTCTACAGGCGTCGATCTACGTGTTCCTGATTATGATGGTGGCATGGTATGCCGGTAACGCGGTGCTGCACACCTTTGGTATCTCGATTCCGGGCCTGCGGATGGCGGGCGGATTGATCGTCGCCTTTATTGGTTTTCGCATGCTGTTTCCCGCCAAACCCGTGGGTCACTCCGTGGAAGCCGAGCACAAACAGGATGAAATTGACGCCAACGTACAACGCGAAACGGTGAATATTGCCTTCGTGCCACTGGCGATGCCCAGCACGGCAGGTCCGGGCACCATTGCGATGATCATCAGTTCGGCTTCAACGGTGGAATCGGGCGTGGATTTCCCCGCTTGGGTGGTCGCGGTCGCGCCAGTGTTGACCTTCTTCTCGGTAGCGGTGATTTTGTGGATTTCACTGCGTAGCTCAGGCGCCATTATGAAGCTGGTGGGCAAAGGCGGTATTGAGGCGATTTCGCGTCTGATGGGGTTCTTGCTGGTGTGTATGGGCGTGCAGTTTGTGATTAATGGCGTGCTGGAAGTGGTGCGGACTTATCATTAATGCATGAAGAGAGTGCGGCCCGAAGGCCGCACTCGATTTACTCTGCTTTCAACGTCTTACGCACATCTGCAACCTGATCTTTGGTCACGGCTGGGGCATTGTTGCTCCAACCCTGACGGATAAAGGTCGCCAACTGCGCCACTTCATCGTCAGTCAAACGTTGACCGAAGGCCGGCATCGCCAGAGTGGACGGCGCTTTCTCGGTCGATGGCTGCTGCGCACCAGCGAGAATGGTGTGGATCAAGCCAGTAGGATCTTTGGCATTGACGATGGTTGCCTGATCCAGTTCTGGGAAGATCCCCGGTGCGCCTTTACCGGTCACGAAGTGACAGGCACCGCAGTTATCGATATACAGACGCTCACCTTCCGTCAGGTTTTTCGCTGCGGTCAGTTTGGCTTCTGTCGCCTGCTGCTTCTGCACGTTGTAGGCCTGCAGCGGTGGGTTGCCACCGATAAACTTTAGGTAAGCAGCAATCGCTTTCAGATCGGCATCCGTCATGTGCGAGCTGGAGTGCTCAATCACTGACTTCATCTCACCGCCTACTGCCGCTTTATCGTTACGACCTGTTTGCAGGTAATCAACGATCTCCTGCTCGCTCCAGCGCGGTAAACCACGCAGTGACGGCACGTCCCAATTGTTCAGGCTGCCACCAGCAAGGAATTGATCGTCACCGCTGTCCAGCGCCTTCTCGTTCATACCTAAGCCGCGCGGCGTATGGCAACTGCCGCAGTGACCGAGACTCTCCACGATATAAGCACCGCGATTCACTTCTTCAGACGCACCGCCAATCGGCTGGAACGGCTTATCAGAGGTGAACGCCCAGTTCCAGAAGCGCATGCCCCAGCGCTGGCTGAACGGGAAGCTCAGTTTGGTCTCTTCTGGCTGCTCACTGCTCGGCTTCACGCCTTTCATGAAGTAGACATACAGCGCGTGCATGTCTTCATCGCTGATTTTGGCGTAATCCGGATACGGCATCGCAGGATAGAGGCGTGAACCGTCTGGCAGCACGCCTTTGCGCACGGCGTCCGAGAACTGCTGCTCGCTGTAGTTGCCGATGCCGTGCTCTTTATCCGGTGTGATATTGGTGGAGTAGATGGTGCCGAGATTCGACTCAATCGCTAAACCACCGGCGTAATCGGCCTTGCCCGCCACGGTATGGCACGCCATACAGTCGCCGAGGCGAGACAGATATTCCCCCTGCTTGATGAGTGCGGCGTCATCTGCCGCCTGTGCCTGTACCGCAAAGCTTCCCAGCAGCACGGCGTTAGCGATTAACAATGATTTTAATTTCATGTGCTTATGCCTGTACCAATGGACCTGGGTTTTTCAGATAGTGTTCTTTAATCGCCTGCGCCGCCATCAGGGTAATCGCGCCGATGGTATCGGTCGGGTTCGCCTGGAAGTTTTGCGGGAAGGCGTTGCCGCCCGGTACAAACACGTTGTGCACATCCCAGCTCTGCAGGTATTTGTTCAGCGCAGAGGTTCTCGGGTTATCGCCCATCACCGCACCGCCCACGTTGTGGGTGGAAACGTATTTGGTCAGGTCAAAGTCCGCGCCCATCGGCAGGAAACTCATGCTCATGCTGTCTGGGTTCAGCTCTTTGGCGATATCGCCGACGATGCCTTTCAAGTGCTGTTGCAGCTTGAGTTCGTTCTCTTTCCAGTTGAACGTCATGCGCAGCAGTGGCAGACCGCGATGGTCAGTGTAGTGCGGGTCAAGATCCAGATAGATATCGCGATACGACTGGCAGGTTGTCGTGATGCTGATCTTCATGGAATGGTTGTACCACTGCTCCAGACCCTCTTTGTAACCCATACCCCAGCTCGGTGTGCCTTTCGGCAACGCAGCGGCCATCGGTGTACCGGTTGCCTGTGAGCTGTGGATCTTCGCGCCGCCGAGGAAACCGAGGCTTGGGCCGTCAAAGTTGCCTGGTGAGATGTCGTTGAACATCTGGCCGGTGGCGCCTGCAGTGGCGTAAGAGTTGAAGTTTTTGTCTTTGAAGAACAGGGTTGCGCCGCCGTTCGACAGGAACGCATAGTTACGACCCACCACACCTTCTTCGGTGATTGGGTTGTACGGCTTGCCGATGCCCGACAGCAGCATCAGACGCACGTTGTACAGCTGGAAGCTCGACAGCACGACGATTTTGGCCGGCTGGAACACTTCATTGCCATCTACGTCGAAATAGAGAACGCCTTTCGCGGTTTTACCATCGTCGTGCAGAACAACTTTGTACACTTCAGCATGCACTTCGTAAGAGAAGTTAGGCATGCGCTTCAGCGCATCCATTACCGCAGTCTGAGGTGAGGCTTTCGAGTAGTTCAGGCACGGATATTTCGAGCAGTAACCGCAGTAGTTACATGGCGCGATTTGGTTGCCGTACGGGTTCTTCCATGCACGAGAAACGCAGGCAGAAGGGTTCGGGAACGGATGGTAACCCAGCTTGGTCGCGGCCTCTTTGAACATCACGTTGTTCAGCGTGTCTTCCAGCGCAGGCAACGGATAAGGCTCAGAACGTGGACCTTCAAACGGGTCACCGCCTTCCAGAATCTGACCACGCAGGTTGCCGGTGTTGCCCGACTGACCGCAGATCAGCTCAAACTTGTAGTAATACGGCTCGATCTCTTCCCAGGTGAACGGGAAGTCCATTACACGCATATCGTCCTGAAGCACGCCTGGTTTATAAGCCTGATCGACGTAGGTCTTCAGTTTGATATCCGTAGGCGTCGGACGAATCAGTACCGCCGTCCAGTGCATACCTGCGCCGCCCACACCGGTACCCGGTGCGAACGCGCCCCATTTACGGGTTGGCAGCGCGGTCTGGCTCATGTTGTAACGCACGGTGACCGCCACTTCTTTCGGCGTGGCGAACACTTTGTTGCGCACGTTATAGGCGTATTCATCTGCTGGTTTCGGGTAAGCGAAATCCGGGTAATCACGTTCGCCGCCGCGCTCTAACGCGCGCACTTCCAGCCCGGCCATCGCCAGCTCGATACTCATCAACGAGCCGGCCCAGCCGAGGCCGCAAACGACGACGTCGACTTCTTTCTTTGTAATCTGTGCCATGTTAAATCCTGTCTCACATACCAAATACGGGGGTGGGCTTAAGCGCGCTCACCCAAGAGGCTGACCGGTCCCAGCGGGTACGGCACGTTGTGCTGCTTCACCCACTCGGTGAAGCTGGCGCGTGCGCCTGGGAAGCCGATAGCAATCCAGGCTTTCATGCCTTTGTTGCCGCCGTACATGGGATCGGCGAGGTAGCCGTGTTTGGTATCTGCAAGCAGTTGGCCGAAGAACTGCGAGGCTTTCAGGTTCGGTTCGCCCAATGCGGCAAAGTCGATACCGTCGTTTTTGTTCACCTTGGTCAACACCGCATCTTTCTCTTCCAGCGTCAGCTCATGGAAGGATTTTTTGTAGGTGCTCTGCGTCCACTGCTCAACCAGCTTGATGCCAGTGTGATAGATCTCTTGCGGGGTGAACGGAATCTGATAACCCATGGTGGCAGGCGCATGCACGTCAAAAGGACCTTGCATGTAAATTTCGCCACCAAACTCTGGGCTGTGCAGTTGCTGATCGATAAAGATCGGCACATTAGTTTCCAGCGCGCCAGGTGCTTTGCCATTACCACCGGCCGGAATCAAACGGTCGGTCGCAGCCAGAATGAACTGCCACTCCTCTGCGCTGAAAAAGATCGGTTTATAGTCGGCAAGTTCTGGTGCTGCCATTTCCGCAGCTTGCGCTGCAGTCAATCCCTTAAATACCAAGTCGCTTAATGGCAAAGCCAATAACGACCCAAGTAAAAACTTACGTCTGGTGGTCGGTTTATTTAGAAGCATGGCGCGACGACTCTCACTTGCTAAGAAAGATAATTATTTTTGTTGATGGCTTTATAAATCGGTAAATAACCTGGCAATCTTAGGGATATAGATATTTCTGAATGTAAAAATCAGTTTACAGATGTGTTTTGATGAGAAACCATCATGATGTTGAATTTCAGTTAAAGGCAGGTAAAGGGCTTTCGAGGCGGGAATTTCACTTTTAACCGTACAAATGCTGTGTTTTTAGCAAAGAGCGCTGGGCATTTGTCCAAATTTAATCGCGAGAAGAAATAATCGCGCAATTCAATCGATGAAAATAAATCATACTTCCATACAAGAGAATTATTCTCATTAATAACATTTTATTTACTTAATTGACCAGTACATGAACGATCTATTTCCTGGAAATGACAGGCGGCGCACAAAATAAGTGAAATAATCGCCGAATGTTATCAATTGTTAATTTCTGGCACAGCTCAGAACAAACCGGCATTTTGCCTGAGCAGCAGCAGCGATAGAGTCAATTAATCTATCACTCAGGATAACAATAAATGCGCGCATTGATTTTGTTGGTTACCTTATGGAGCAGTGCTTTTGCCTTGCAGGCTGCCACACCGAAAGACACGCTGGTGGTCGCCGTACCGCTGGATGGCATCATCAGTTTCGACCCCGCGGAAAGCTTCGAAACGGTCAGCAACAGCGTACAGCGCAACATCTACCAGACGCTGGTGCAAGCCGATCGCGATACGCCGCAGAAGCTGGCTCAGCTGCTGGCAACTTCATGGCAGACGGGCAGCACACCACACAGCTTGGTGTTTAATCTCAAGCCGGATGCACGCTTCTCCAGCGGCAATGCGGTGACAGCGCAGGATGTCATCTTCTCCTTAACGCGCGCTGTGCAGTTGAACAAAGCCCCCTCTTTCATTCTCGCCGAGTTTGGCTGGACCAATGAGAACATCGCCAGCCAGTTTAAGGTGCTGAATGAGCATCAGTTGGAGGTTCAATGGCCCGCGCAGATTGGTCAGGATTTGGCGCTGCGTTTACTCACCGCACCGGTCGCCTCGGTGGTGGATAGCAAAACCGTTCAGCAACACGCGGTGAATAACGATCTCGGTAATGCTTGGCTGCACACCAACACGGCAGGCAGCGGCGCATTCACCATCCAGCAGTATGTACCACAGCAGGCGCTAGTGCTGAGCGCCAACCCGCAAGCCAACCCGCAGCCACACCTGAAGCGTATCTTGCTAAAAGGCGTCGCCGATGCGGGTGCGCGTCGCCTGCTGATTCAACAAGGTGATGTGGATGTGGCTTATCAGCTCGGCCCCGATCAAATCGATGCGCTAAAGAGCGATAAGAACCTGCACATTGCGGCATTCCCTTCGAGCCTGGTGTATTACCTGGGCTTCAATACGCAGAACAAAGCGCAACCCGCACTGGGTAATCCTGCCCTGTGGGAAGCGGCGCGCTGGTTGGTGGATTACCAGTCCATCTCACAAGATTTGCTGAAAGGTCAGTACCGCATTCATCAGAGTTTCCTGCCGCAGGGCTTTGACGGCGCGCTGGAGAACCAACCGTTCCATTATGATGTAGCGAAAGCCAAAGCGATATTAGCCAAAGGCGGGATTAAACCGGGCAGCAAGTTTGCGCTGACGGTGATCAATCAGCCGCCGTACATTGATGTCGCGCAGGCGCTGCAGGCCAGCTTTGCCAAAGCGAATGTGCAGATTGAGTTGCAACCGGTGGCGGAATCCGAGTTGTGGAGCAAGATGCGCGGCCGCGATTTCCAGTCGATCTTTATCTACTGGGGCGCGGATTACGTTGACCCGAATACCAATGCCAGCGCCTTTGCTTACAACGTGCCGGGCGGCTCAAAAACATTGGCGTGGCGTGTCGGCTGGGAGATTCCGGCACTCAGCGCCAAAACACGTGCCGCAGCGGGCGAAAGTGATGCCGCCAAACGCCGTGCGCTTTACACCGACCTGCAAAATACCGTGCAGCAAAACTCACCGTTTGTGGTGATGCTGCAAGGCGCGCAGCAGGTGGCGGTGCGGAACAACGTTAATCATGTGCAGCAAGGGATTGGTGTGAGCTTGCTCTATTTTGATGCGGTGGAGAAACAGTAAAGCAAACCATCGGGGGGAATTGCTCCCCCCTTTATGTATTTCAGTGCAATCTTCATCCTCCTGACCTCATCGCTTGCTATTCTTTCTGGCATAACCTGTTGCCTGCGAGTGAAAAAATATGACCACCCCGTTGCTGATTGCTCAAACGCCTGACATCCAGTTATCCCTGCTCTCTAACATGGCCAACCGCCACGGCTTAATCACTGGTGCTACCGGCACGGGTAAAACCGTTACGCTGCAAAAAATCGCCGAGTCCTTTTCTCATATCGGGGTTCCCGTGTTTATGGCCGACGTCAAAGGCGATCTCACTGGCGTTGCCGCCGCGGGCGAAGGTTCTGAAAAGCTGTTAGCACGACTGGAAAAAATTGGCGTCACCGACTGGCAAGCACAGAAAAATCCGGTGATGGTGTGGGATATTTTTGCCGAGAAAGGCCATCCGGTGCGCGCCACAGTTTCCGACCTGGGCCCGCTGCTGTTAGCACGTTTGCTGAACCTCAATGAGGTGCAATCCGGCGTGCTGCAAATCATCTTCCGCATCGCGGATGACCAGGGACTGCTGCTGTTGGATTTCAAGGATCTGCGCGCCATGACGCAGTACATTGGCGATAATGCTAAATCCTTCCAGACACAGTACGGCAACATCAACAGTGCCTCGGTAGGCGCCATTCAGCGCGGCTTGCTGGCGCTAGAACAGCAAGGGGCTGAGCACTTCTTTGGCGAGCCGATGTTGGATATCCGTGACTGGATGCGCTGCGACAGTGAAGGCAAAGGCTTCATCAACATCCTGTCCGCTGAGAAGCTGTATCAAATGCCCAAACTCTATGCCACCAGCCTGCTGTGGTTGCTGGCTGAGCTGTATGAACAGTTGCCGGAAGCGGGCGATCTCGATAAGCCGAAGATGGTGTTTTTCTTCGATGAAGCGCACCTGTTGTTTACCAACGCGCCGCCGGTGCTGCTGGAGAAAGTGGAACAGGTGATCCGCCTGATCCGCTCCAAAGGCGTCGGCGTCTATTTCGTCACGCAGAATCCGTCGGATATCCCTGACAACGTGCTCGGCCAGCTAGGCAATCGCGTGCAACACGCCCTGCGCGCCTTCACGCCGAAAGACCAGAAAGCGGTGAAAAGCGCTGCCGAAACCATGCGCGCTAACCCGGCGTTCGATACAGTGGAAGCCATTCAGGCGCTGGGCACCGGCGAAGCGTTGATCTCCTTCCTCGATGAAAAAGGCAGCCCATCGATGGTGCAGCGCGCGATGGTGATTGCGCCCGGTTCACGCATGGGGCCGGTGACGCAGGATGAACGTAATGGCTTAATCAATAACTCCCCGCTGTACGGCAAATACGACACCGAAGTGGATCGCGAATCCGCGTTTGAGATGCTGCAAAAAGGGGTGCAGGCCGCGCCGCAGCAGGCCGATGCGCCTGAAGCCAAAGGAAATAATGTCGAGGTCGATGACGGCATTCTCGGGGGATTAAAGGACATTTTGTTCGGCACCACCGGCCCGCGCGGCGGCAAGCGCGATGGCGTGGTGCAGAGCGTGGCAAAAAGCGCGGCGCGTCAGGTGACCAATCAAATTATTCGCGGCGTATTAGGGAGTTTGATGGGCGGTCGTCGTCGTTAAACTTGCCCTCATCGCATCTCGGGCGGTCATCAGGCTGCCCCTTCAAAGCCCCCTGCAATCCTCTCTGCTAAAATGGGTATATGGATAAATATCAACAACTCAAACGGAGCAAGCGGCTTGCGCTATCGCTGCTGCTGGTAGCGGCGGCAACTTTTGTCGTGACGCTATTTTTGCCGCCCAATTTCTGGGTGCTCGGTGTGAAGGCGATTGCCGAAGCCGCAATGGTCGGTGCGCTGGCCGACTGGTTCGCGGTGGTGGCGCTGTTTCGCCGCGTGCCGGTGCCCTTCATTTCGCGTCATACCGCGATTATTCCACGCAATAAAGATCGCATCGGCGAGAATCTTGGACGCTTTGTGCAGGAGAAGTTCCTCGATACCGATTCGCTACTAGCGTTGATTCGTCGCCACGATCCCTCGCAGATGCTGGCGCAATGGCTCAACACGCCCGGCAATGCCGATCGCATTGGCCGCCATCTGTTACAAGTGATGCGCGGTTTCCTCGATCTCACGGATGATGAGCGCATCCAGCGATTCATCCGACGAGCCGTACATCGTGCACTGGATAAGGTCGATCTGACGCAATCCAGCGCACTCCTGCTCGACAGCCTGACCAAAAATAATCGCCATCAGGAGCTGCTGGATGCCGCCGTGCAGCAGCTATTACGTCTGCTGCATAAACCTGGCACGCGCGAATTTATCGCCAGCCAAATTGTGCGTTGGCTGAAGCGCGAACATCCGATCAAAGCCAAAATGTTGCCCACCGAATGGCTGGGTGAGCACAGCGCTGAAGTCGTGGCCAACGCCGTCGATTCAATTCTCGATGAAGTGGCGATCAATCAGGGTCACGAGCTGCGTCTGGGCTTTGACCGCGCCGTGCAGCGACTGATTCAGAAGCTGAAAACCGATCCCGAAATGGCCGAACGTGCCGAGGTGATAAAAAGCTGGTTGAAAGAAGATGAGTCGCTGAATCGCTACATCGGCGAACTGTGGCAAGATCTACGTAGCTGGCTGAAGGCCGATCTCAACGGTGAAGACTCCCGCGTGCAGGAGCGCGTGCGTCTGGCGGCGCTGTGGTTTGGCGAAACGCTGGCGGCAGATGAAGCGCTGCGTACCTCGATGAATCAGCATCTGGAAGATGCCGCCCGTAGTATTGCACCAGAGTTCGCCGAATTCCTGACGCGTCACATCAGCGATACCGTGAAAAGCTGGGATGCGCAGGAGATGTCACAGCAGATTGAGCTGAACATCGGCCGTGATTTGCAGTTCATTCGTATTAACGGGACGTTGGTCGGTGGCACCATTGGGCTAGTGTTGTATCTGCTATCACAGCTGCCGATTCTGGTGCAGACCCTTCGTTAGTCAGGATCGGTAATAAAAAAGGTCGCCATAAATGGCGACCTGGGTAAATCTCTTTGGTGGCAGCGTTTATGCTGCCCATCGACCTATCAACTGCGTTTCATCAGCAAATACAGGCTGATAGCAAAGAACGCGGCACTCGGCAATAGCGCACCCAGAATCGGCGGTATGCCATACACGAGGCTCAATGGGCCAAAGATCTGGTCCAGCACGTAGAACAGGAAGCCGAAGCTAATACCCGTCACCACGCGCACACCCATCGACACACTACGCAGTGGGCCGAAGATAAACGACAGCGCCATCAACATCATCACCGCCACTGACAGTGGCTGGAAGATTTTACCCCACATATTCAGCTGATAACGTCCAGAAACCTGGCCGCTCTGCTTGAGGTACTTGCTGTAGTTGTACAGGCCGCTGATCGACAGCGCATCCGGGTCTAACGCCACCACGCCGAGCTTGTCGGGCGTCAGGTTGGTTTTCCATTCCCCTCCAAGACTTTGCGAGCCGGTGATCTGTTTCGCATCGCTGAGGTTTGATTCATCTACCTGCGACAGCACCCAGAGCTTTTTGTCCTTGTCCCAGGCCGCACTGGCGGCATAACGCACGCTGAGTAAACGACGCTGATCGGTGAAGGTGTAAATGCTGACGCCATCGATCTCGTTATCGTTTTTGATACGCTCGATATAGATGAAGTCATGGCCATCCTTCGCCCACAGTCCACTTTGCGTCGACATCAGCGAGCCACCATACAGCTGCTGCGCACGGTAGTTACGCGCCATTTGTTCGCCCTGTGGTGCGACAAACTCACCTACCGCCATGGTCAGCAGCACCAGCGGAATCGCCGTTTTCATCACCGCCAGCGCCACTTGCATGCGGGTAAAACCCGATGCCTGCATCACCACCAGTTCACTGCGCTGAGCCAGCGTCCCCAAGCCCAATAGCGCGCCCAGCAGGGCAGCCATCGGGAAGAAGATCTCAATGTCCTTAGGGACGCTAAGCAAGGTGTAATAACCCGCATCTAGCGCGGTGTAAGCACCCTGCCCGGTTTTGCGCAGCTGATCGACGAACTTGATAATGCCCGACAGCGACACCAGCATGAACAGCGTCAGCATGATGGTATTAAAGATGGTCTTACCGATATAGCGATCAAGGACCTTAAACATCACACCGATCCTCCACGGCTAAAACGGCCACGAATGCGGCGCATCGGCACCGTATCCCACAGGTTCAACAACACCGCCAGAGCCAAATAAGAGAGGTTGACCACCCACATCCAGATAGCAGGGTCAAACTTGCCCTTCGCTGCGTTAGAGCGTAACGAACTTTGCAGCAGGAAGAAGATCAAATACAGCAGCATGGCGGGCAACATCGACAGCACGCGGCCCTGACGCGGATTCACCACGCTGAGCGGCACCACCATCAACGCCATCACCAGTACCGCAAACACCAGCGTTAAACGCCAGTGGAACTCGGCCTGGAACTGCGGCGTTTTGTTTTGATACAGCGTGCTGATGCTCGCCTGATCGGCATCATTCGGATCGAGCGTCGCCTCTTTGTAGCCCACCAATGCCTGATAGTTAGTGAAATCCGTGATGCGGAAATCACGTAGCATCGCCGTGCCTTCAAAGCGCGTGCCTTTATCCAGTGTCACCACCTGAGAGCCGTCTTTACGCTGCTCCATGTGGCCGCTGTCAGCCAACACCACTGATGGACGCGCATTGCCTTTCGGACGCAACTGCGCCAGGAATACGCTACCAAAGTGATTGCCCTTCACATTTTCCACAAACAGCACGGAATTGCCGTCGCTGGAGGTCTGGAACTGGCCCGCCGCCAGCGCCGCTGCGCCAGGGTTGGCTTTGGCATTTTGTGTGACTTCATCCTGGTAACGCGATGACCATGGCCCTAACCAGAGGACGTTGACCGCTGCGACCGCTGAAGTCAGCAGCATCAGAATCATCGCCGCCTTCACCAGCACGCTTTTGCCCAAGCCGCAGGCATGCATCACCGTGATCTCACTTTCGGTGTACAGCCGCCCAAGGGTCATCAGAATCGCCAGAAACAAGCTTAGGGGCAGGATAAGTTGTGCCATTTCAGGCACGCCCAGTCCTAACAATGTCAGAACCAGATTTGTTGGGATCTCGCCATCCACCGCTGCACCCAAAATCCTGACTAACTTCTGGCAAAAGAAGATCAGTAGCAGGATGAACAGGATAGCCAGCTGGCTTTTGAGCGTTTCCCGAACCAGATATCTAATGATGATCACGCTTAGTACGCCTGTGATAACTTGTCTTTTTGCAGGAAAATCGCTAGTTTCAACGCTTATCAGCCATTTTTCTTCATCAATGGCCGTCATCGTAGCTAAAATAGTATGACGAACGCGTTAGGGTGGTGAAAAAACAACACATTGCCACCCCTCTCATTATGACCGCCGACGTTAAATTGTCATGGCGTCGCAACAAAATAATGGGTTACGAACGCGCTACATTCTAACGACAGCTTAGGCCGTTGTCTTTAAGATTCAGGAGAGTGCATGGAGTTCAGTGTAAAAAGCGGTAGTCCGGAAAAACAGCGGAGCGCCTGCATCGTAGTGGGCGTTTTCGAACCGCGCCGTTTGTCACCCATTGCTGAACAGCTGGATAAAATCAGCGACGGCTATATCAGCGCCCTACTGCGCCGTGGTGAACTGGAAGGCAAAGTCGGTCAGACGCTACTCCTGCACCATGTGCCAAACATCCTGTCTGAACGTATCCTGCTGATTGGCTGTGGTAAAGAGCGCGAGCTGGATGAGCGTCAGTATAAGCAGGTGATTCAGAAGACGATTAATACTCTGAACGATACCGGCTCCATGGAAGCCGTCTGCTTCCTGACTGAACTGCACGTGAAAGGGCGCAATACCTACTGGAAAGTACGTCAGGCGGTCGAAACCTCAAAAGAAGCGCTCTACAACTTTGATCAGCTAAAAAGCAATAAAGTTGAGCCGCGTCGCCCACTGCGTAAGCTGGTGTTCAACGTGCCAACCCGTCGTGAACTCACCAGCGGTGAACGTGCTATTCAGCATGGTTTAGCGGTGGCAGCGGGTGTCAGAGCCGCCAAAGACCTCAGCAATATGCCGCCAAATATTTGTAACGCCGCGTATCTGGCGTCTCAGGCACGTCAGTTGGCTGATGCGTACAGCAAAAATGTGACCACGCGTGTCATCGGCGAACAGCAGATGAAAGAGCTGGGCATGAACGCTTATCTGGCGGTCGGTGCTGGCTCACACAACGAATCACTGATGTCGGTGATTGAATACAAAGGCAGCACCGATCCGGAAGCGCGTCCAATTGTGCTGGTCGGTAAAGGCCTGACCTTCGATTCCGGTGGTATCTCGATCAAACCGGCCGATTCGATGGACGAGATGAAATACGACATGTGCGGCGCGGCGTCCGTGTACGGCGTGATGCGCATGGTGGCGGAACTCAATCTGCCGCTGAACGTCGTCGGCGTACTGGTGGGTTGTGAGAACATGCCGGATGGTCGTTCGATGCGACCAGGCGATGTGCTGACCACCATGTCGGGCCAAACGGTGGAAGTGCTGAATACCGACGCCGAAGGACGCCTGGTGCTGTGTGATGCCTTGACCTACGTTGAGCGCTTCGAGCCAGAAGTGGTGATAGATGTTGCAACCCTGACCGGTGCCTGCGTGATTGCGCTCGGCCATCACGTCAGCGGTTTGATGTCGAATCACAATCCGCTGGCGCACGAGCTGATCAGCGCCTCGGAACAAGCGGGTGACCGCGCCTGGCGTCTGCCGATGGCAGATGAGTATCAAGAACAGCTGGAATCCAATTTTGCCGATATGGCAAACATTGGCGGTCGTCCCGGCGGTGCCATCACGGCGGCCTGTTTCCTGGCGCGTTTTGCGCGTAAGTTTAACTGGGCGCACCTGGACATCGCGGGTACCGCATGGCGCTCTGGCAAGGCCAAAGGCGCCACTGGCCGCCCGGTTCCGCTGCTGTCGCAGTTCCTGTTGAACCGCGCGGGCCTGAACGGCGACGATTAAAGCCGAGTGCGGCAATTGAAACGGTGCGCATAAATGCGATAACCACTCTACGGCCATTGAAACGGTGCGCATAAATGCGCACCCTACCCACCCCGTAGGGTCGCCATTAATGGCGACCTTATTGTTGGACGCAGAGATCTTACTGAAGCACAATGCCTCACTGTCATTAATGGAAATATTCCCGCCATGAAAA
>OBJT01000135.1_pt1 | contig 18618 bp, 37 predicted proteins | sample 1519861 | NCBI WGS metagenome assembly OBJT01 (sample SAMN02401118, study PRJEB22541) | soil metagenome, isolate JX
ACGCTCAGTTTTGGCACTGAGAGCCGGAAACGGATCGGACATTGTAACGATACCCCACTAAACCTTTCTTACGGGCATTGTATATCATCATCCGGATGTTTGCATGAGTTGTGTTCATGTTGTACGCAATGACTTTAAGCGGAACGCCGTCACGATATGCACTAAGCACGCTGTTATATTCTTTTGACGTCCATTTACGACCGCCAGGATTACCCATATTTTTAACGTAGATGCGAGATGTGACAGCGGCTACAGACCGGTTTAATAGCTCTGCGATTTCTCGTCTCGGCATCTTCTTGTCCAGACAATCATTCAGAATTCTGTCTTCTTTGTTTGTCCAGAATTTCATCAACAATCCTTACGGCGTGTAATGCGCCGATTTCAGTTATTAGTAAAGCGCCGGGTTGTGCCGGCACTTCAGGATACGATCCGAACGGTTTGACTGCGCGTGGCTGGTCTTGTGCTGCAGCGTCAACCAGGAAACCAGGATGTGTAGCGTAACAGTGTCCGTCTCGCCAGTATTCGCGTTCATACGTCGATCGGCAGTCATAGATACCGTTCAGCATCGTTTCACCAGTACACAGCATGACACTGCGTATCCTGTCGGGTCGATTGCACCTTTAACCAGTCCGCGACGATAGTCAACACTGTCCACGCGGAACTCATCGCCGCCGCATACCACCGTGTCGCCCTCTTTCGGCTGCTCACCGGACTGATAACGTACCTGTGCATTAAGCGCTGTTTCAAGACGCGCTGCGGCAGATAGCATACCACCTGCACGCGCATGGTCAGGACGTGACTGTGTACGCGTTAACTCAGCATCACGTCGTATCGCATCGAGAACACTATACAAATTCGCCGTCATAGCTCACCTCAACGGACTGATCCGGCAGATGTCTGACCGATAACTTACTGTGGTCAAGACTGGTTGACAGCGCTTCACCCTGATTTGTCAGGTCATAGTTGCGGAACGGCCAGCCGTTCTCGGCTAACCACGACTCAATACGATACTGAGCGGTTTGCCAGGGTTTGATTGCCATCATGTGTTCGGCTGGTACGGTTACAGTTCTCATTTCTTCACCTCGATCAGTTTGTTCAGGTACCACTGTGCTTTCTTGATATCTTCCAGCCCGTTTTTATCTTCATAACGCCACAGATATTTAATGACGTTCGCCACGCAGACCGCTTCAATGCCTGTCTTGCCGACGGTAGCTGATTCAATCGCGTCAATGCACTCGACCTTACCGTTAGTATAGTGTGATGGGTGGTTCACGACGTCCGTTTCGTATACGACTGGCAGTTCTTCATCGCTACCATCAGGTTTCAGTTTTGGCATATCTTCTGTGAGAAGCACATGTTTGCTCAACGCCTTATACCCTTTAATATTTTCAGCTTTCCAGTCATAAAAGTGAGCACGACCGACAGTCCGCGTAAAGTTGCATTGTACCTCGACCACCTCGTGCGCTGGCACCGGACATTCACCGCCGAACCACAGTGTGTAACCGTCGTCGACCAGCTTGCACGCGTTGTCGTACTGTTCTTTGGTCACGATGGCGGTTTGCCAGTCGTCGGCAACAGGTAGACCGTCTAAACCTTCAACTTTCACAGTTACGGCACCGTGTGTGATAAATATCTCACCAACACCATTCTGTTTTATTTCAGACCATGGTTTAACCCATCCTGAACCAATCCGCTCTTTAACTAACAATTCTAACAGTTTCATTTTCCACTCCGTTTGTTTGGTGTGATTGAACTATAGGTCTTGACTTACACGCTGTCAACGATTATTTTATAACTATCGCAAACAAATGAGGTACACATGGTTACAATCCCACAACTCGGTGTCCGGCTCCGCGGCGGGTCAGACGGTAAACCGACAGTCGAACGTGACTACCTGGAGTTTACCAGGCTGACGCATTACGACTGTGAAACCGAACCGGAAGCGCGCGAGAAGATCCGCGCCGAAATAGATGACTATATCAACCAGCTTATTATCATGAGGGCGTGTGTATGACAAAGCGACGAGTAGTATGTGCATTACTGTTATTTATGTCTGCATCTGTCCAGGCTGAGGAATGTATTTCTAAAGATTTTGGCGGAGGGAATTACATTGTACAGTGCGCTGATACAGTAACAATAATCCGTGGAGATCGAACAGTGGTTTGTTCAAAGCGGATAAGCGGGACAGTGGTTTGTACCGAGGTGTTAAAATGAACGTTATTTTATGGTTTCTAATCAGACGTTGGCAATTTAAACGTCGCGACTTACTTGCCTGTCACAACAACAATCTGTACGGGTGCCGTAAACACCCGGTTATTTATAACGATATGTGCCGTATCGTACGAGGTGTGAAGGGTTGATAAAGAAGACAACCGAACAATTTGTGAAACAAGCTCTGGCGGTCCACGGTGACCGCTACGACTATTCTTTGGTCGAATACAAGTCACGAATAGAACCAGTTACAATTGTGTGTAAACAACATGGTTCTTTTCAACAAAAACCAAAACATCATTTACAAGGATCGAGTTGTCCAGAGTGTAAAGGTGTTAAACGTACAAATGTTGAAACATTCATAATAAAAGCTATCGCCAAGCACGGACATCGATATGACTATCACTTATGCAACCCTGTTTCATCTCGCGATGTTGTAGAGATAATATGTAAAAAACATGGTAGTTTTAGTCAGTCCGTTTCCGATCATTTACGTGGCGCGGGATGTGTGAAGTGCGCACATGAAGGCTATAAAAGTAACAGTCTTGACTTCATCGCAAAAGCTAACACTTTACATAATTGCAAGTATCAATACTTTTGCGTTGAATATACAACTAGTAAAACTAAAGTTTGTATATTTTGTAATTCTTGTCATCAGATGTTTTATCAGACTCCTAATGACCACCTCCGCGGAATGGGGTGCCCCTTCTGTTCCATATCTGGTTACAAATCTAACATTCCAGGTTTTCTTTATGCGCTTTTAAGCACCGATGGCAAATATCTTAAAATCGGTATCACAAACAAACTTAGTGTCCGAATTTCCACCTTAACAAAAGTTACACCGTTCCCTTTTAACATTTATAAAACATGGTGTGGAAACGGTGTGAAAGTAAGAGAAACTGAGGCGCTAATCCACAAATCGTTTCAAAGCGCCAACATGAAAGGTTTTCAGGGTGCTACCGAATGGCTAGTCTTCCGCTCCGGTATTATTGATGTCATCGACCGACAGCTCGGGTAACGATCCTCTTTTTAGTTCTGAACTTTGTCCAGGGAGACCGCCTTCGCTTCTGAGAAACTCTTCAAGAGCTTCATCCGGAGTTAATGCACCCGCACCAGCAAGATCTCTTACGTAAGCACCGAGAGTTGTCAGACTTTCCTTCATGGCTGTACCTACACGTAAAGAAGGTAGTTTATCAAGAGGCCAACCGTTAAGTTTGAAAATCATAGGTATCAGCTGACGATTAAGTGTCGATGCTATGTTCTCTAATTTCGCCTGTACGCCTTTCAGGAAAAGTGACGTGCTGTTATCAGACAGTGACCGGTTGCCACCGGAACCGCTTGTACCCAGGAACAGGAAGTCAGCGAGCACGGTGCGCGCCATACCGATGTCATAACGGCGGATCACTTTGTCCAGATCGACAGCGTTGCTTGCTGACGGTGTGGCAAATTCAAACTCAGCTGTACGCATGGTGCTGAACGTGGTACGCCCTGTCGCCGCGTCAGTCGACTCGTACGGGCTTGCGAAGATAAGCAGACCTGATTCTTTGTTCTGGCGGACATCGCGCAGCATACGCGTGTACTGACCCAACAGCGCTTTTGCGTTATTCGCAGTTTCTGTGTTGCTGCTCTCTGCATCGATCGCCAGTTGCGCATCGACGTACAGTAATGGCATACCGGTACCGCGTTCAGCCTGAATCGCTTCGATTTCCTGCAGGCGCTTTTTGTAGTACCACGGTTTGTACGCATAGCGGTACATAGACTCACCTTCTGGAGATCCGCAGTTATTTTGATTCAAAAAGTGCACGTAACGGTCACGGGTAATCGTTTTGGTGATACCGACCACCGGGACAAACTGATTTACGGCCGTAGCGCGACCAAACTCGTCTACCTCCCAATCCTCAACACTGTTCTGACCAATCAGCACCATCTCTTTGATGCCGATGTGTCCGTCCTGACGCTTATACGTCCAGACGTCGAACACAGAATAGCCCCATTCGAAGGTGCTATAGGTGTTTTGCAGGAAATCGTTGAACGTACATCCTACGTAAGGGTCTTCCGGGTCACCCATATTCTTTATCACAATGTCCTCAATTAATTTTGAGTATTCTTGTGATTTATCTGTTTCATTGGGGTCAACTTCCCATGGTACGGTCAGCATAATGGCGGTGATCAGCGTGCGTAGTGCGCCCAGCGTTTCATCGTTGCGGCTCATCTGAGTGAATACGCGTTTGCGTAACTCGCCGCGCAATGCCGGCAGGAAATCGTCGTCAACCTGGATAGCGCCATTCGCTGCGGTACGTCCGTAGCTGTAGGCAGCGGCGGGAATGTTCTGTGTCATCGGAATGACGCTCCGTTACATTAATATTCCCTTTAGTGTAACAGAGCGTTGGGTGGGGTGTCTATTACCAGTCTGTGAGGGTGCGATATTCTACCTGTACCCCGGCATCCTGTGCCGCTTTGATGCCGTATTCCATACCTTTGCTGATACCCAGGTCGGTATAGACAACGCTCGCCTGTGCAACTGTACGCCACGCTAACCCGGCGTCAATACCGTGCTGACGTTCTGCTGGCACATCGTCATTCAGGATACCTGGCTGCGTGTAAAGCAAATGGGAGGCGATCGGCGCTTCACCACGCAGCAAACTGTCGCGCACGCACGCGCGGGCATAACGGGTGTTCTTTTCAACGTCACCTGCAAATGGTGACTCAATGATGACTAGTCTCATCGTAACATCTCCGGGCTGATAGTCAGGCGGCTCACTTCGCCGTATTGTTTGTGATACGTTATAACATTTGCGCTTCGACCGCTGAACCAGCCGCCAGATGATGCGTATTCATCTTTAGCCGCCAGGGTGCGGTGTTGCTCAACAATCATGTTGCGCGACTCGACAACTTTCTGGTGATGTAGGTGACCGACATGACAGTACGCGTATTTCGTTTCACCGAAGTCGCGACGGAACTTGCCGATCATCACCGATTCAATACTGTCGAAGCGCACACGATGTCCGTGATGGAAGAATAGCACAGTGTCGCCGTGGCGGAACATTTTGAATACGTCAGGTGACGGGTCGACGGTCAGACGCGGCTCATTGTCGTACAGCAGATTAAGCGCCTGTGTGAGCCACAGAGACGATGCGGGGTCATGGTTACCCTGACTGACCACCACATGCACTTGGCTGTGCCGGCGTAGCGCCATATCGATAGCGCGACGGGTCATACGCATTACAATCTCAATCATGCGGAAATAACGCGTGTCGGCCGCCAGAACGTGACCAGATTCAACGGTGGTAGGTTTCAGTGAGTCGTAATGTAGCGTATCCCCCAGGAGGGATATGACGGCGATATCCGCTTCAGGGGATGAACGCAGCGCCTGACTGAACCATTTATCAAACAGTTCTTCGGCAATTTTCACATCGAAGTCTGCACCGCCTTCTTCCTCACAGGCCATCATTCCCAGATGGAAGTCGCTGATTGTGTACAGGTTGAGCAGCTTTTTATAGACGCAACCTGGACCAGAAACAGGATCGACAGGTGTGATATCCGCGCACAACGCTTTGACAGCCTGCTGCATCATTTCAAGCTGCCGGTCAGCGTCAACGTTGGTCTTAACCCACTGTAGTTTTGTATTACCCGCGGCGTCGGTGAGCGTGGACGTACCTTTCACTTTGTAGCCGTCCGGTACGAGTTTTGATACATCGCCGCCGTGACCGTGACCCTTTGAGGCAAGACCCTTTTTGCGACGCCACAAACCACGGGGATCCATCCCGTGCTCTGCGGCGATTTGTCTAACCGTCTTCCCGGACTTCAGTTCGTCATTCAGTTCCTGATCCGTGATTTTCATGCTTTTCACTCATGTAACTAAGATTAGTCCGATAGTAACACAGCGTTGGTTAAATCTGCACCTTTTGGATACCATTTGCGCACCGCCTCATATGGCATTCCGGTAGACAGCACCTGGTTATGAGCAACCATATCGAACCAGTATGACGTTTCGCGCATTCCCTCCCAGTACGGTAACGACAGATTGAACTTGATCGCGTCAATCAGTTCCTGTGTGGCATACATCACCCAGTAATCCATCACAGTGTGTTCGAAATACAGATAGACATTATCGCCGATCTGTATTTCCTCATTGGTGTACTTCACCGCCAGCCTGACGGCTAGCGGCGTTGTGTACAGTTCATAAGGGAAGTCGCTACGCATATTGCATTGCCACCCAGGTAAACGCTGACGCTCCGGAAAGAATAATAGTCGCATCGGCTAAATACTCTTTCCACCCTTTGCGGTGCTGAATATCTTCGAACAGTAAAACAAACCCGACGATACTCAGCGTTCCGGCTACGATCAGAATTGCAAGTTGCATAATATTTCCTGTAAGGCGTTGAGGATGTACGGTATACCGATGAAAAGGATGTTGTTCATGGTTTCACCTCCTGCTGCGGTGCTGCTGGCAGCGGCATCCAGTGAGTTACGTAGCGGTCATAATGATTCCAGAATGGGGTGAATTGACAATCATCACCCACATCAGGCACATTCCAGTAATCGTGACGTACCCTATTATTGAGCGACTCGAATACCAAATACTCATAGCTCCCGGGTTTGTTTTCTGGAAGCCGCTCACTGCAAGCCACCCAACCATCCGGAATCACCTGGGAGTTGCCTTCGACCCCCTGAAGCATGGCGGCGCGGCAGGCGTTCCAGCCGACAGCTTTTCCGTGTTCAAACGCGCTGTCAAAGTCATCATCCGTGTTCATCGCAGCGGGCACAGATACCGGCGCTGGCGGGGCGGTGTATAACCGAGTGCCATTTTTGAAATTCTCCCAGTCAGCCTGACCATCAGCGGCTATGCACGCTACCCTTGCATCCGGGTGGCATCCGCAATCGTCATATTCGCCCAGGACGACCTCGCCAACAGCCTCCGCTTCAAGCGATGCCAGCGCGATACGCGCCAGCTCGTTCAGGATTGCCACATCAGCGTGACCGAGGGTGTAACCAGCTTTCAAATCGGCAACTGCTTGGACGGCATGTTTGTCGATGTTGCTCATGACGGCACTCCTTTGCGAAGCTGGGCGGCGAAAGCTACTGAGTCATTGGCGTTTTGTTCGAGCCAATCAACGAGCGACTCCATATCAGTTACAGCTGGGTTGTCCAAAATGCTTTCGTATACTCGCTTAGACTCCTGCGCCCGCAATTCAGCCAGGAAAGCGTCTGTCGCCGGGGTTTCAACCGCGCCACGGAGAATGTTGTACGCCTCCAGCATCGCTCTCTCCGGGACCTCTTCATCAGCGAAGAATGCGTCTAGTGCTGACATCATCGTTTGTAGGTCAGGCGTTTCCTGCTTCATCCCCGCATTCTTCGCAGCCAGCGCCGCGCATCTGGCTTCAAGTGCGGCGTAGTCTTCGTAATCGACAAGGCTGCCGTTCTCATTTTCAAAAACAGATGACGATCCATTCACTTCATAACGTTTTACGCTCATCACTTCACCTCTTTAGCTGTTAACAAAACGTATAACTGGCGCTGTGCCTGGTCCCACATTGCCTGGTCGCCGGTTGCTGCAGCGACACACAGTTTAAATTCGACCTGCATTATGACGTTCATCATTTGATCGCCTGTAATCTTTCAAGTTCACGTAACAGTGCGGCGATGCGTGCTTTACGCAGCGTCTCGGCGCGTTCTTTGGCATCCTGTTCAGACAGGTAATACTCGCCTTTGCGGAAATACGTGTCACCCACCACTGCGACATTGCCGTCAGCGAACAACTGTGCGCTTTCGAACTTCTGAACGCCGCGAGTCAGTGCGTATTTAGTCACCCAGATAGTCTCAGCATGAAGTGATGCGCTGACCAAGAGGGCGATTGCGGTTACTAATGTTCGCATTGACTACCTCGATAAGTAGATAGCAGGAAGACCGTTTGCATCCTTTTCGTAATCTCCGAAATAAACAGAATAAGGTGCGTACCGCACGTTTATAACTTGGCAAGCGTCAACTTTTGGTACATCGTACTCACCCTCATATCCGTCAATCAGAACCAGTGTTTCATCTGGTAAATGAGCGATCAGTTTCTTCAATTCGCCTACAGTCAGATTTTTCATTTCGTACACTCCGCGATTAATTATTTTATACTTTAGACCAAAGAAAACCGCACGTCAATGCGGTAATTCGTCGCCGTTATCACATTTCACAATGTTAACCCGGCGGCTTACAGCTTACCTGTCAGCAAGATACAGGATTCACCTCCTGTCGGGTTGTGATTCGTTGTGGTGGGTGACGTTAGGCGTTTAGCGCCACAGGTTTTTAATCTGCCGCCCCGCTCCCGGGATTACATGCGGTTCACCACAACGGAAAGAGCACTGACTAGTTCGGTACTCCGCAAAACTTCCGAATAAGCGTGCGGACATCAATGCTCTTACCTGTTGTGTGCCCATTATTAATCACACCGGGCCAGTGCGCCAGATTAGGTAATGAGGAACTGGAATACCTCAAGCTGTTAAGCCGTTAACGCACACGATAAATACTAGCCCACCTTACCCAGACCGTCAATCTTTCCTGCTACGATCGCGTCGTAAAGTTGTTCACAGATACCCTGGATTGCGAAACCACATGGTTTAGGTGTTGACATCATCTGCTCAACCGCCTTGTCGCGCATTAATTTGTAATCGTCGACTTTGATGCGTTCGGCAATTAGATCCCAAACGGAAGGATCTAAAATAGTGTTTTCCTCATTGTCATCTACGTATAAAACTCTTGCCCCTTTTTCAAGTTTTTCAGCATAGTCAATACTTGACCCTTCCAGCGTTCTACAGTTGATTGCAACAGTAGCCCAGTCTGGTGCACCTTCGAAATTAGATTCGTCACCTTTGATGTATTTCCACATTTATCACACTCCGTACAATTATTTTACGATTACGCCCAAAAAGAGCCGCCTATTACAGCGGCAAATAACATCAGTGAGCACGGTTAGTATAGACTACAGTGCTCAGTTGTCAAACACATCATTCATCTTCCAAGATGGTCCAATCGTAAGACAGCACGTCGGATTGACTCGCAAGCCACGGTATGAGTTTATTATCGGCGGTCTTCATACAAATGAATGAACATGTATCCAGACCGTCAATACCGGCTACATCTGATTCAAAATTCCAGGTGTTACCAGCAACCATGAAAAGAAACATCCCTTTACCGTTCCAACCGCTGCGTGCGACCTTATCACCGACGCTCATAGCTTTTACGGCTTCACCAAATGACATCATCTCTAATTCCTCACTGTGTTTAATTGACAGTGCGAGTGTAGCCCCTCGTTGTTCACACTGTCAACAATTATTTTATAATCCGTCGTAATTACCTGCACCTGACTGAACGAGTCCGGCGCGCGGTGTGGCACGACGAGCGATCACTTTGGCGTTAGGCTTAGGCTGCATCGCGGCAATGACCAGGGCGTCCGCCATGTTAGGCGACTTCGTGCCCGCCGGCGCTTTGTTCACGATGACCTTACCGCCGGACTGATAACCGTACGTAACCTGACCGAGTTCCGTTATCAGTTTGTCAACCCACGGTGCTTTTTCCGGCAAGCTGATAATGTCGTCCGGATCGCACGGAATGCCGTTGCGCACCCAGTCAAACGTCTTCTTGAACCTGCGGCGCAGATAGAACCACGCCTGTGCTTTGAGCGTGGCGTAATGGTCGCGGTTTGTGCGCGTCACGTCCTCGTCACCCTCACCCATGATCGACTCATGCGGATTGACCACAGCGCCGGACGGCACCCAGGCAAATACCGGCATTTCGTTCTCTGTGTTCTTCGCGGCAACTTTCGCAGCGCGCCCGATGCCCGTTACGTCGTACCAGAATTCGTGTGCGCCGCGCTGTGCAGCTTTGGCGTGGAAATCATAGTACGCGTCGTCACCGTCGCCTGCGAGCGTCTCCATGTGCTCAACGAGCATACCGTGCATCATGCACAGGGCGTTCACGTCGCTACCGCCGTCCGCAACGTCCATCCCGGCGGTGCGCTTGCCGGACGGTGACAGGTTGAGTTTGAGGTGTGCACCCTTCGCTGCCTGTACCCATGCTGCAGGTATCAGGATGTTCTCGACCGCCGCACTGTAATCCCTGTCGACTTCCTGGGCGAACACGTGCAGCAAACCTTCATCCTCAGCTTTCTGTCGGCGCGCATCGTACCAGGTCTGCGTCTTGCCCGGGTGGTCGCTCCAGTCCATGATGAAAATGCGCGTCTTGCCAGGCGGCGCAGTGCAGCCCGGGTTCCACTCAAAGCCCGCCATGCGACGACGGTGAAACACGTTACCCATCCCGTTAACTGACGAGATGTCGATCTGCACGTTGGTGTTATCGCCCAGCGCCGCCTCGATAAGTTCAGGGCGTTCATAGTGCGCGGACTCATCTTTGAAGTAAATCAGCGTACGACCACCACGACCGATGTTATCACCCGCTTCACCGGCGATCGTCGCACCGTTCGACGGGTTGATGATTTTCATGTAGGTCATGTGCTTGTCAGGATGAAACCCTTTCGGCCAGAATAGGTCGGACGGCAGGTTACGGATACACGACCGCAGTTTGTCGAATATAGTTTTCGGATCGCCGAGCCGGTCAACGAGTTCCTCTTTGCGCGAACCGAAACCGATTGCAGCACCGGGCCAGTATAGCCACAGCCACACACTGAACGCTGACGCAGCGACCGTCGCGCCCATATCACGCGCTTTTTCAATCAGTCCGTTTTCCTCATCGAGCACACAGGAATGCAGAAACTGAATCAGGTCAGTCTGTCTTTCAAACATGCTGAACGGCATGAGCGTCGGCAGACCGCGCGTTGCGTTACGCGGGTCGTATGTCGTTGCCCAGTCCAGGCACCAGTCGACAGGATGGTGTTTGTAGTGGATATGCGCAGCGCGTGCTAATTCAGGATCGGCGCGCAGACGGTGCAGCAGTCTGATACGGCGTTCACACTCTGATTTGTGGTCTGACGGCCAGAAATACGATACGCGCGGGTCACCACCTGCGGATGACACAGCGTCAAAATGAGATAGTCCCGCATCACGCAGGGCTTGATAAGTTGATTTGTCTATCATGGTGCTCCCCTGTGCTATGAGGGGAGTATATCACCCTTTCATAGCCTGTTGATACAGGTCGCACGCTGCCTTGCTGTCCGGTGCGTTGTTCACGTCGTCAGGGGTGACGGTGCGCACGCTGGCATTGAGGTTCACGTTGTCGTTGAAACCACCCTGCATGCGGATCAGCATTTCGTACGCTTTGTTCCGGTCTTTCGGTAGCAGGTCGTCAACGAGTGTCACGGCGTAATAGCCGTTGTCAGATTCTTCCAGCATGGCGATGTACCGGCGATCCTCCGGCGGGATGTCATCGACGGACAGGATGTGCGGTTTGAACCGGGTGCGCCCCTTCTCATCCCGAACGGGTAGCCACTCCAGGTACGGGAAACGGTCGTGCACGCCGCGGACGTCCTGGGCAAGTCGCAGACGGATTTCTGCAAGCTGCATCTCGACGCCGTGCGTGAAGTCAGACTGCAGCGCAGTCAGGTAGGCTTGTACGTCAGGACGTTTCAGAACGCGCGCCGCTTTCTGCGCCGGGTGCAACATGTCAGGCCACAATTTAGCCGCAATGTCAGCAATCTCCAGGTTATTAATATCGCGCTGAATATACAAGTCGCAAAACTTTGCATCCAGCGGATCTAATTTAGCGCGCAGTTCTTGGGTAGTCATTTTAAATTCTCAGCCGCGGATATTAATTGCTCGTTTTTAAAACCGGCGAGTTTCATAATATCCGACGTGTTTAATTTAGCCGCATCGAATAATACGAAACCATTTTTAATTTCCCAGGTTATGCCTCGGGATTTAAATTCAGTCAGCAATTCGACTGCCTGTTTATTTTTCACGTTGTCCACTCCGCCCACTCGTCACATACCGCTGAGTATACCATACCGTCAAGACGCCGCAACAATTATTCCAATTATTCCAAATTGCAAGAATAACAGGAATAATGTTATAGTATAACATATCAAACCGAACACCCCGCCACTTTACCACGCTACGGGGTTATCCACGCGCTCAGCATGTAACAGGTTTCACACCTAATACCCCTTATTATTCTTTATAATTAAATAAATATATATAATATAAGAGTATATTAGGTATTGTATTATACATATATATATAGGTTTGAAATGCTATAGAGGAATTGAAAACGATGTAAATTTTCGAAATGAGGGGTTTGTACTAACAAAACAATAAGTTACGTTGCCCGCACTTCTACCCCGCGCCCTGACAGTCTAAAATAATTACAGTTGACATAACGAAACAACGTGATATTATTTATAACAACACATAAAGGAGGTCCAATGTTAACTCATCTTAAAAATTCCGTATCAGCCATTCCGCACGGTTTGACTCCACGCGAGGCGGCGATGATTTCCGGGGGCACCATCTTGCGTAACGTTTCGTTGCTCGGGAAGACCCAGACAGTGATCCTGAACGCTGCACCTGTCATACCCGAACAGACGTATGGATGGCTAAACAAGTTGATGTACTCACCAGGACACACAACAAAAATCCCGGATAATGTGGATGAATTTCACGCATACTACTGGCTGACACAGTTCGGTTGCGTGGATGAAAAAGGACGTTTTAATAATACCGGTGCGCCGGTAAATATACTCGGCACATTATCCGTCACTATCTCAAAAGGGTTTATTAAGAATGTCATTATTACTGAGTGACTTTAAAATAGTACGTGATATGAATTTCAAAACTCCGGTTAAAGAGATTCACAATTATATAAAGCAACTCGACCCGTATTTCGATATGCGTCGTGTACAAACGTTCTTCGGAAATAAAACTTACCGACAGGACGGTTATTACATCGGTATAGGTATTCCGGATAATGCGGAGGAATGTATTGCTGCCGCTCGTACACGTTATGACGTTGACCCACACATGCTGTCAGCGGCCGTCGCCGAACAGTTAATGTTTCCTGTACCGGGACATACCGCCCGCGCCGCCCAGGTTAACGCAGTGGCGAAAGCCCGGGGACTGACCGGACTGCACTTCAACAGTGACATTCCGGACCACGGTATCAACTGGCGCGGCGTACTGTATGCGGGCGTCATCAAACGCGGCCTGCTCTGGTACGGTCCGGGTATTAACAAGCCTCTTAGCGTGTATGACCTGACGTGGTGGGTAAATGAGTGGAGCACCGAGCCGGTCAGCGAGGAGGAAGTGATCGCCGCCATGGACGCCCCGATGGTGCGCGTCAAGCTCAACTGGGACATGGGTACGGGTTACGCATGGAAAGATGTGCGCCTGCTACACGCCGGCGACCTGGGCTGGTATACCGGACCGTTCCCTGACCTGCTCGCCCGCAATGACGGTAAAGCCCCACCCCCACCCGACCAGCCATACGGATACGGGTATGTCAGTTTAGACGACGCGCGTACCGCGCGTGATAAAGTAGCCAGGGGAGACAGTGATAATGCGCATAGCACTGATTGATGATGCGGACGTACTGACGGTTCTTGGTAACGCCGATCCTACAGACTATATTGCAAGTAAATTGCGTACAGCCTATCCCAGTATCGACACCCCATCCACGCTGCGCAAACTGAAAGACATGGAACGCCGCGGCATGGTGAAGCGTGTGAAGACACATTATTTTCTCAATAACATCACGTGGAGCAAAAACGATGATTAACACACAGATCGCCGACGCGTTAGAAAGCCTGTTATGGCCGAACATGTCAATCGGCAATAAAGCCGTTATCAAAGCTGCAGTAGAGGCATTGCGACGCCCTGTCGACATGAAAGATATTCCACGCTATGAGCCGGAAGGATACCATATTGATGAAGCGTACATGGTAGCCGATCCTGAAGGTGAATCACTTGACCGTGACGAAGTTATCAATTATCTGCGCTCTATCGGTTTGGGGGTAACCGCCGATGACACAAATTAAACCCGAGTCCGTCGCTGTCGTGTTTAGTGACGCGAATACAGGTAAAGCATATGCCCGCGTGCTGACCGACTTTGAAGCCACGCTGGTACTCGCACAACTCCAGGTGCTTGATGATGATAAACTCAATGTCCGGGAAGTCGAACCGTTCATACTGCGGAGTGTTAAAAAATGATTAATTCTGAGCACATGTATCTTCCTGCTGTCGGTGGTCACATCCTGTACAACACAGCCAGTTCTGGCGAAGTGCTCGGTGTGTGTTGTGGATACCGAATTGAACCACCTTTCGAAGCGTCTGATGCGCACGTACGTTTCTTTGTTGATATCGCTGACCCTATGACACCAGACCAGCGTATAAACAGTCGCTTTTTGTCCGAGGTGCGCGCCGCCAGTGAGGATACGGTTAACGCATATTTCATGCGTGTATGTATCCCGGACAGTGAACAGCGTGAAACGATTATCCAGCATTTACTGAATATGGGGTTTAAAAAATGAGCGATCTGTCAATGAAAGTCTGCGAATGGATGAGCATGGGCAAAGTCGGCATCAGTTCGGCTACTATGGCGTCAATCGCTTTGGGTCTGAAAAAACCTGTTTACGGTACCCATTTCGGCTACCCGTACGACCCGGCCGATCTGAGCCGCTGCCGTATACTGGTCAAACATATCCCTGAGATACGCGACAGCTTTAAGAAGATAGGACGCCGTGTACCCGGGTTCAAACCGATCCTTGACAACTGGGACGAACTGATCGCCCTGCTCGATGATGAAGTGCGGGAAGATACAGGTCGTGCACCGCGCACATACGCCAGAATGAAAGAACTGCTCGGGAGACACGCATGACCACAATATACGACTTCATCGCCGATCCGTTCAAAGCTGTGCGCGCCGGCTATCGACCGACATACATGACGTGCGTATCGGCGGTGTCTCATAAATGGTGGCTATTTGCTAAATTAGCCTTTGAGTCCTGCGCGGAGTTCCGGGACATCCTGGACATGACACTGAAAGAAATTTTCTCGACGTTTTTACATTCTGTGTTTCGGATCCTCGCCACACTGACCTTCCCAATCGGCATATGGATCTGGGGCTGGATACAGTATCTCAATGTGCAACATTTAGTGAGGCAACTTGATAATGAAGAGTGAAATAGCATATGAACTTGTTAAAATTTTACAAAAACTCGGAGCGAGCACAGAATTACTATGTTGTGTCGGATCTTACGGTGATACTCAGACTGATGAAGACGTTCTGCAATACCTGAAAGAGTACAACGAATGGGGAACCGGTATGCATAAGATACTTGTCAGCGAACATCATTCCCCAACTAACAGTCATTAGCCCTCCCACCAGACCGCCCACCCCGGGCGGTTTTTATTTATTGACACTGTAAAATAATTGTGCATAATGTATATCAGAAAGGCGGCGCAGTGCCGCTGTTAACTGAGGTAATTTGAGATGACACCGAACGAATTGAAGGTACTGAAAAAGAAAATAAAGACCTATGCAGACGCAATGGTTGCTGACTCATGGAAAGGCGCTGGTGAACCAGAAGATTACGAAATCTTGTGCGAACGGCTTGAGCATGCAGAAAAAGACTTGAATGAGTATCTGGAGAGTTTGAAATGAACACACCACGATATACCGAAAAGACTGTACAGAAATTTCTTGACTACCTGAACGAGATTGGTCTTTCAGTGTACGGTCAGGCAATGAACGATAAAGGTGAAAAACAACACGGTTGCATGGACTATGACGCAAAAACCATCGTCCTGCGTCGTAAACTGAGAGGTGATAAATAAATGAGCTGGATTTACTGTAAGTGCGGTCAGGGTCTTGACAGACCGACACCGCGTCAGGTGTTACTAAAAGACTATGTTTGCCCGAATTGCGGCGCAGATAATAACGGTCATGTGACCGATGGGGAAGCAGTTCTCGATCTGTTCGACAGCCTGGCACCATCAGCCCCACCAACACTGCGCGATCAGTTCGCCATGTCAGCGCTGCAAGGGCTGCTCGTTAATAACTGGCGGTCTGAGATGAGTGATGAACTGTTTACACAGCGCGCATACCACCTGGCTGACGCAATGCTGGAGGCACGGAAATAACAAAAAGCCCGCTTAGTGCGGGCTGATTCTTTTGCCTATCCATCTCATCACCGGAACAGCCATACTGTTACCCAGCGCCTTATACCTCGGTCCATCTTTCGCACCCGGAATGTTGGTGTGTCCATAGCTAATTGTCAGATTTAAGACGAATGAACTCTTTTCTAATGTTTGCTCTGGAATGCACCCAACGATGGCAGATGCGACAAAGTAAGATAAGGTTGCGAACATCTGTTCTGAGTTCAGTGAACTTTGCCCAACTTGCGACGTGATGAACTTCGAATAATCTTTCACCGTGTTTGTGAATTTCCCCGCATCGTTGACAAGTTCTCGCATCTCTTGCCCATACAAAACGTTGTGCGGTTTTCCATTCGGGTGATTTGAAAAATACATCTCTTTTACTGCTGACGCCGCCTTTCCAGCTTTTGTTATTCTCACCCATGTTTGAGTCATAAGCGCAACGAGTTGAACAAAATCTTCGTTTGGCATTAACAGGCGAGACTCGTTTTTCGTTTCCGCAATGCTCACAGATAATACTGACTTTTCTACATTGAGTATTTGAAGAAGCTTTTGCTCTAAGTCTATCAGCACATTGACGGCTACATGTTCGTTTTGTTCTCCCCGGATTGGTGTAGAATTCCATAGCGCAGACTTCACACTTTCGTTTAGTTCGTCGTCTTCTACATTGAATACATACTTTAGCAACTTGGGATTTTTCGTTCCCACAGGCGCAATTTTCTTTTGACTTTCTGAACATGACGTATCCTCGTTGTGTACAGAAAGTTTAACAGAAATTTTATGCTCAGGAAAACCCTGCAGCCTTTCACACTCAACCGGCATCAGGCGACGTACCTGCATGTTTGATGCCACACAAGGTGACTGGTCGCTGTAAGATCGTCCACCATGTGCACAAAGCGTACCTGTTGTTTCCATCGATGGTGACATCCCGCCACCGCGTGTAAGATTACCCGGTGCGAAGCAAATAACCGGTGTACCGCGACCAGTCCCATCTTCCGACGCATCATGACCTTCTGCGGTCAGTGTGTGCGATACCGACCCATTGACACTCTGTACAGCAAACGTCTCTGTGTCAAAGTCCTGACGGTTACCATGCGCCGCAACGTCAATCTGATCGGTTGTATTACCGCCACCGAAACATTGCACCAGACCAGCACCACGTTGGCTAAATACTTCCTGATTACTCTGACCAATACCGCCTGTATTAAATGACTGACTCAGCGAGGGGTGAGGATATTGCTCACCGTCCCAGTGGCTACCTGTCTTAAAGCCTTGTCCAGCATTTCTGGCAACTTGCGACCCCGTTTCTCTGCTCGGCGGAGTATCCCGGCGCACGCTGTCGGACTCAAAAAGTATTGCTGTGGGATCGAAGTTCGGATCAGCACTTGCGATAACGAACACACGACGGCGTCGTTGGGCCACTCCGAAGTATTGAGCATCGAGAACACGCCACGCGACAACTCTTTTGGGTCCAGACACACAACCCGCGTTTGTCCATTTTCGCCCTGGTGGTTGCAACTCACAGCTTTCTCCGGCAAGCAGGGCAAGAAAGCATCCAAAAGCGTTGTCCTTGCTGTTGAGGACGCCGGGGACGTTTTCCCAGACGATGGTGCAGGGTGTGTCTCGTTGTTCGTCGATTGCATCGGCGAGTTCTCCAAAAGAAATTGTTAACTGTCCACGCGGATCCTTCAGACCCTTTCGCATTCCCGCTACACTGAACGCCTGACATGGTGTCCCGCCGACCAGCACGTCAGGCGCGGCAACTGCACCCCAGCGTATCAGGTCGGCAATTTGCGTCATGTCACCCAGGTTCGGTACGTCCGGCCAGTGATGCGCCAGGACGCGTGACGGGAAGTCAGGCTGACGGGTGTAATTATGTTCCGGGTCGAACTGGGCAAACCACGGCGGTTCCCATGCAATACTCGCTGCTTCGATCCCGCTGCACACGCTGCCGTATGTAATTGTCACACCGCACCTCCGGCAAACGGGTTCTGCGACTTCCAGTACATATCAGCAATTTCTCCCGGCGCTTTGATATTCAGCAGGTCTTTACGGATTTTATCGACGTACAGGCGCGGCTTACCTTCCCCGGCGATCGCATTGTTCACACGTCCGTTGTTCAGGTTAGGGTGCTGTACGTAGCCGATATCCTCCAGGGTCTGTTTGCGCTTGTTCGGCGGCAGGAAGCGTTCCAGTCCTTTGCTTTCCAGCAGTTTGGTCAGATGGTAGCTGCTAATCCATCCGTCACAGAATCCGGGCATCTCACTGTCTACAGCTTCCATGATTTCCTGTTCAACGCGTCCCAGTGATACTTTTTCCG
>OBJT01000136.1_pt1 | contig 18592 bp, 17 predicted proteins | sample 1519861 | NCBI WGS metagenome assembly OBJT01 (sample SAMN02401118, study PRJEB22541) | soil metagenome, isolate JX
GACGAGCCTTATATTTCTCCATTAAATCTTGAGCAACCTTAGGATCGCATGTTCCTTCAACATCGGCAGAACCAGCACTCCCCGATTGGGCACTTGCAGTAGCTGATACTCCTAGCGTCGAAACGCCAAGGCAAATGGCAAGGGCCATCATTGTCAGGCGGGGGCTAGTCATTTAAAATCTCCTGTCATAATTTAAACCCAGAGTTAACTGGAAACCAATTTGTTTCAATGTAATTGCGGTAAAATGTGTTGTCGAGTCCTGAGGGCAACGAAAACTCATGGGTTGCCTCCGGAAGAGGGCAAAGGATTATCTCCACCCGAGCCCGTGGTAGTCACTCCAAAGCTGGGAACACCAGGAATTCTTGTATTTAACCAAGCTGCACCCGTTAAATGAGAGCGCTGTTCACTGAGTTTAGAGCGAGCCTCCGAGCAAGCACGGCGGACGGCCTCCTTAGCTACACCCCTGATAATTTGATCCATTGTAGGATATTGTATGGATACTGTAGGCCAAGACAAATCAACACAGGAACTTAATTGACTATAGCTGCTCTCCATAACAGAGGCACTCGATCCCCCAGCAGAACTAGATCCTCCTGAGGATCCACTACCTGCTCCTCCCGAGCCCTGGGTGCCAGCAACACTCTCACCACCGTTTTTGATAGAGCGGAATAGAGGCTCAAATGTTTCATCCAGATCTTTTTGTCTAGCCTGGAATTTACCAGCCAACAATTGAGAAGCTTGTGGAGCGCAATAACCTTCGATTGGTGGACCTGTATAAGGACCCTCTACAGCTGGCTTCACAATAGCAGGATCTACATCCACCATTTTGTCTGAGCAGCCTGGAGTTGTTTGAAGAATTTTTGCCACCTCTTCAGAATAACCATAGCGCGCGGCAGCCTGTAACGAGAAGGCAGACGTTTTACTTACATAGTCTACCCACTTATTGCGTTCACCAGGATAACTATCTTTTCCTGGGCTGAACTCCCAAGCGGTACCATTGGCAGAACGACGACCATCGCGTAATGCCATGGCCGCACCATCACCTGCGTTGTAAGCCCACATAGCAGCACAGGGGTTATTATTGAACTGTTTCAAGTTCTTCTCAAAAATACCCCTACCCAACCTTTCATTGTAAATAGGATCATATAGATACCTATCCCATGACCATTGAATACCAGCATCAGCAGCCTTCTCAGGGCCAACAGGTTGCCCTCTATATGTGAAAGCTACCTGGCTGATACCAATAGAAATAATACCCGCAGGGTCCCATCGACCTGCAATGGGAACCCCAGGAGATTCCCAATGAGTTGCATTCGATTCTTTTCTTTTTACTCCCTCCCAAAACACCTCGTAGGGAGAAGATAAACGAGCTGGAGCAACATATTCAGGATATTTCTGGGTAGGTTTAGGTAAAACAGAGGGGTATTGTGATTTAGGAATTGGCTTGGACTGGGCATTTACATCCCATGCGTTTGGAGCAGTCAGGAGAACTGCAGTCACCAATGCCAAAGAACGCCATGAAGAAATTTTACTCACCGTTTTAAAACCCCATTACTTACATGACAAGACGCGGTATGTTTAAGATGACACATAACTACTATATGGTTGAAATTCATATTTGACTATCCCTAGCCCTGCTGTTTTAGGTGGCCATGAACATATGCCCAAACCCGCTCAAGATCAGATCGATTAAGAATAGGACCAGGCCAATAATCTCCATGAGCAAAAACTACTGTAGGAGTAAATTGGACGCCCAACCGAGATGACAACGATTTAATTTGTTCAAGACGAGTGGTTTGTGCACAATCTTCAGGCAAGGAAGCCGGTAATTCTGCTACCCAAGAATTCCAAACAGCTTCGGTGATCTTCCCCTCAGTGAGATTGGCAGGATCTACACCATTATTAGCAGCAGAAATCCAGCTTTTCCATGCATCTTCGGGATTGGGAGCACAAAAAAGACTTTTTACTTTCTTCTCTGATTCTGGGCTGTCAGCATAGGGAAGCACATATACCGTAGCATTAAGATTATCTTTATGCTGTTCGAGCATATTGAAAAAACCAACATCAAATACAGAAGTTGGGTCACTAAATACCGCAATAGCCCTTTCACCCTTTCCATATACAAATTTTAGAGCTTTGGGTTGTTTCAGGGCGTCATACAACATTTTTCCATCAGCCGGTGAATTTTCATGTCCGAAACTGACTCCAGCCGGTAGAATAATTTCAGAATAAGCCTCATGTTGAATTGGCGCCTCAAAACGTGAAGGAGCAACAATTACTGTTGAAGTTGGTGTTACCGACTCCTTATTCTGTTGGTCAACAACAGGAATTGGAGTGGGCACGCCAACCACCTCATTTCTAGAGCTGGAGCTGTCATCCCTAAAATATAAGTATCCCAAAGCTGAAACAAAGCTGGCAGCCACAAACAAGGCCAACAAAATAACGAAAATCTGCCCTGTATTTTTTTTCATTATGGAGCTCCAGCAAGAGATACGGCACGACCATGAATAGCAGTTTGTTTTTGATAGGCTTCATATACTTTACGGGCATATTTAAGTCCCACAGCACGACGAGCAGGAGTATCAATAGACCCCACATTGTAGGCAGCTATTGCCTCCCATGTGTTACCGTATCGTCTTTGCTTCTGTGCTAAAACCCAAGCCCCTATATAGGTTGAAGCACAAGCATTATAGAGTGCTGTAGGCTCGATCCCATATTTTCTTAAATCTGGCCAATGTACGCTGTTCACCTGCATTAAACCTGTATCAACAGTTCCATTTCTATTTGCCCGATTTACAGCAGTAGGGTTATAGCGACTTTCGACGTAAGCAATGGAATACAGTAACCATGGATCAACACGATGATAAGCAGCAGCCTGATCCCAACATGGTTGGTTATTATTTGTCCATGGGATAGATGGATAAAGGCCAGCATGAGCTGGAACCCCCTGTGCTGTAGCCACCACCGAGGACAACAACAAAAATGCAGCCACCACTAAACGCAGACGCCAACCCTTCGGTTGGCAATATTTGGAAGTCATGAAGCCATACCATTATGAAACACAAGATGGAACGCTAATGCCAGACCTGCGAATTGGCAAGTCTGGCATTAGTTCCGTGGATCACATGGCTATTTTTACTCTATTCTTTGAAGATTTTACTGGCACAACCCTTAAGTCTTTCCACATTTCCTGACCCAGTTTCTTGGCAGCCTCCAAACTTTCAGAAACAGGCCACTTTTCTGGACGCACTTCAGGGTCGCCCTGGACTGCATCTAGCAAATAGCGCTTACCACTACCTACAGCAATCTCTACAGCGGTGAAACCTTCTTTATTGGGAATGTCTACTGCGCCACCATACGCCCTGATATCCTTAACAATATTGGATTTGTTATCAGAAATAGCGTGATGGATAGCTGTATTTCCTGCAGCATCTTGAATATTGGGATTAGCGCCCAGATCCAAAAGCAAATCAATTAAATCATCCTGAGCCGTAGCAGAGGAAATAATGAGTGGAGTAAGCCCATTTTCATCAACCTCATTTAGCCATTTTTCCATTTCAGGCTCATCTTTTAAAGAGTAAACAGCTTCAATAAAGGGTTGACGCACCTGGCTCCCACCTTCCGGGGAGGTATACGCGGCATCAATCAAAAGACCATTTAATTCATCAGAAGATGATTTTTTACGAGCAAAATCCAATAAAGCATGTAGGCCCGGCACATTTCCAGCTTGGAGACAGACACCTATGCTATTCAATCCTTGGTGATCTCTAATCCAAGGATTAGCACCGACCTCCATAGCTTTTTTAGCTAGTACCATATTTCCGTTTTCAAGGAAAGTCATAAAAGGAGTTCTTCCGGAGCCATCCAGAACATCTACATTTTCTGTATAAGAAGCAAGCTTAAGAAAAACTTCTATTGAGTCATTTTCCTTAGCTTCCTCTACTTCTTTCAGTTGAAGCTTAACTTTTTCTCTTGTCGCGTTACTAGCCTCATCATCTTTATTTCCCAAACTTAAAATCATCTGTTGAGCGGCATGTCTTGCCAGGGCCGGAGTAAAGAAAGAACCCATCCCATGAAGAATTGTTTTACCGTTTGCCTTCTTGCTTGTAGACGGCATATCAGGGCGCGCTCCCAATGACAGCAACAAATCAATAGCAGCCTTATCTTCTTTGTTGAGCGCCATTTCCAGAGGAGAAGGCATTATATCCCCCTCAAATCCTGGCTCTGGAGAGGTGTTTACGGGGAACCCTAGCGCGGCCATCCTGGAAATCCATGCATTTGAATCCACGCCATCGCCCCAAGCCATCAGCATGGGAGACAGACCATCTGGAGAAATATTATCATTAGGATTTAAACCGGCATTTACCAATTGCTCAATAATATCACCACTGACATTGAGATTAGCTACATTCCAAGCTTTTTGACTTTCTTCTTCCGAAAGACCTTGTGGAATCTGTACCTTGCGGGAACCATTTAAGGCATACCAAACCGCATTCCTTCCGTCATTATCACGCAAGGAAACATCAGCATTTCTGGATAGGGCCAATTCTACAGATTCAACATCCGACTTATTAGAAAGCATCATTAAAGCAGTAGGTCTGCCGTTAAAATTATTAGCGGATCTTGAATTTACATCAGCGCCTTTGGTTATTAGCAACTTGATAAGATCAATCTGCCCCCTTTCAACAAAATAAGCCAATGGCGTGGTGCCTGATTTAGACGGCTTATTAATATCCAGATTTGGCACCATCTGTAGTAAAGCGTAGATAAAACGAATATCAGTTGGGAATTGCACTGAATGTAAAATTCCTTGCCCCATATTATCTGTTTTATGAGGATCAGCGCCGCTTTGTATCATGCCCAAAGCCAACTCTAAATGTCCTGCACCTACTGCAGCAAGCAAGGGGGTAGCTCCAGATTTTGCGGCCTGATTTAGATCTACACCAGCATTTACAAAAGCCTCCACCATTGGGACGGGTTTTCGTTGGACCACTGCCAACAAAAGAGCTGTGGCACCACTCGCTGAAAGCAAGGAAGCATCTACACCTAGTGCAACCAGCTCTTCTACCCCCTCGTGCTTATTTGCCAGGGCCAGGCGATGGAGTGCTGTTTGACGTAATCTATCTACAGCATTGACATTCGCCCCCTGACTTGCCAACCAGCGCGCTTGATCCATTTTACCTTCTCCTGCGAACTGCAAGAAGGGCGTAGCGCCGCTCATGGAAGGAGATTCAATATCGGCGCCCGCATCCAAGGCCTGTTTAGCCAAATCAAAATCACCACTATTTAAGGCAGTCCACAGTAATTTATTCGGATTTTGCGTTAATGTTTCATCAGCCATGGTAAATGTATCTCTGGATAGTATTTAATTAAGTATATCTTAAGTTGAAGAATGTGGACAGGTGCTTGCGATTAAGCAACCAAACGCGTAGTATACTAACCCTGTTTCAAACAGAACCAGGTCATGATACATAAAACCTTAGCCATCCTCTTATTGTCAGCGGTATCATCTTTATCACAGGCGGCAACGAGCCCCATGCCATTGTCTAAAGATATTCCAAGCGATTATGCCCAGAAGATAACAGACCTTTTGATTCAAGAGGGCGAAGTTCTTCAGCAAGCTGTCGGCTCTAAAATGCAAGTTGTTGTAATGAGTACGGATGACCCCACCACGCGAAATTTTATTGCTAGGGGCATTCTTCACACTGATGAAGATAGCTTTCAGCATCAAGAAAATGGATTAGCGGCACTATTAGTGGGAGGCGGCAAAATCAATGGGGTAACTCAAACTGTTTGCTATGTCGTATTCAATAAAGAAAGAGCTGGGCACATATGGAGGAACTTCATTGTTCCACTATCTCAAGGAGATAATCTTAATCCAGGCATCTCCTTTTTAATGGGACATGAAGTGGGACACTGTCTTGATCATCAAGAAAGAACTGCCCGGCTTAGTAAAACCCTTACGCTTGCTGAAGCTGGAACAGTAGGTATTCAAACTGATGCCTGGATACGTAGTGGTGGGGCAACAACAATCACCAATGCCGCCTATGCTGAAACAGCTAAAACACTGTTTAAGGACGGAGGACAACGCCAATATCAAGAACGCGTAGCAGATGCCTTTGGAGTGCTATGGGGATGGCATAGGGGGCTTGATGTGAAATCAGTCGATGTAGTTCGGGAAAACCGAGCCAATCTGGATAGCTGGTCCACTCACTCTACGAATGCTGCGCTTAATGGCATTGAAGAATTTTACGATGTAGCCCCCCTTTCCATTAATGAATTATGGATGTTGGCCCGAGGTATCCAGGTAAGGACTGGCGTTGACAAGCGTCTTATGGCCGGTGGAGACAAAGCCATCATAAACACAGTAGCGAAAACCAATAATAATACTGTAGCACTTACTGAAACACCCCAACAACCACAGCCCAAACAACCTTTAGTAAAGGATGCCATGGGAAGAGTAATATTTGAGAATACAAGAAAATTTGGCTCTGGAATTAATGGAGGAAACTGAGCAATTAATTGCTCAGTTATCCATATCCACCACCATCAGATTAACAGTTACCTTGCCCATATATTCATTAATGGCAGGCCGATATGCCATTTTAATCAAAGAGCCAGGTTCTATAGATGGAAGATCCTTGGTAAAAAAGCGCATGGCTTTCCATTGGCCTCCATCGCGCTCCAAAACCAGCTGCAGATGGTTATTTTCTACGCCTACCAACTTTGCTTCTTTTAAAACGAACTCACCTGTCCATAAGGGTTCTTCAAAACCCTGACCCCAAACCTGCCATAGTATTTCGCGAACCAAGGCGGGGCTATTTAATACCTCATTTGGGAGGTCACCATCCACCTCTAGAACCTTTTGAGGTAGGCAATTATTTAAAAGCTCTTTTGTTACCTCTTCAAACAACTGGCAAAATTCATCCAAGCGATCTAAAGGGAAAGTTAAACCGGCAGCCATTGCATGGCCACCAAACTTGTGAAACAAACTATTACCCCTTTTATGAACCAAGTCCAAAGCATCCCGTAAATGAAAACCTGGAATAGATCGCCCTGATCCCTTAATTAAACCTTCTTCTTGAGCTTTGGCAAAAACAATTGTAGGAGTATGTGTTTCTTCTTTAATTCTACCAGCAACAATACCTATGACTCCTTCATGGAAACTTTCGTCATAGACTACGCGGGTAAACTTACCTGCTTGACCACTTAAATCAATGCTTTCCCATGCGACATCCCTCATGTCACCCTCAATAGATTTCCGTTCTTGATTAAGCTTATCAAGTTCAATAGCAAGCTCTACTGCTGTAGCGTCATCACCTGCCATCAGACAGCGTATACCAATAGACATATCATCCAATCTACCAGCAGCATTCAAACGGGGACCCAAGCCAAATCCAAAATCTTGTGAGGTGGCTTTACTTATATCTTTTTTGGCTACATCAAACAGAGCACGGATACCAGGACGAGCCTGACCTGCGCGAATTCTGATTAACCCCTGTTGAACCAACCATCTATTATTGGCATCCAGCTTTACCACGTCGGCAATCGTTCCAAGCGCAACAAGATCAAGAAGATTTGCTAAGTCTGGACCAGGCGCTTGAATTTGACCTGATGAAAGCATAAAGAGTTTAGTGGCAGCAACCACATAGTAAATAACGCCACATCCTGCTAAATTTTTGGACTCAAACTCACACCCAGGCTGATTAGGATTAACAATAGCTACTGCCTTGGGCAACTCAGGACCCGGCAAGTGGTGATCTGTCACCAACACACCAATCCCCTTTTCATTTGCAGCATCTACACCCGGAACCGAAGCGGTACCATTATCAACGGTAACAATCCATTTAGTATCTGGGAAACGCTCAACCACCATATCTACAACGCTTGGGGTTAAACCATACCCATGAATGAAACGGTTTGGAACAACAAAATCGATCTGTGCCCCCAAACTTCTCAGTCCCAAAACAGCAATAGAGCAAGCAGTAGCGCCATCGCAATCATAGTCAGCAACCACGGTCATCCTTTCACCCGCCGCAATTGCCCCTGCCAACTTCTGAGCAATATCTGAAATACCTTTCAGTCCCTTAAAATGAAGAAGGCTATACTTTCCTAAAGCGGTTTCAGGATCTCCCACGCCTCTAATAGCCAACGCCCTAGCCAGCCAAGGATTAAAACCCGCATCCCTAAGCAGGGCTGAGGCGGAAGCTGGATTACCATGAACAGATGGTCTATCAATTGTGGGTAACATATAAGGTAAGCCTAAAGAAACATATGTTTGGGATTATCACATATATCGTGTTCACATTTCAATAGCAGGTTAACCCGCAATCTACTTTTTATTTTCCACCTCAGAAAACGCTTTATTTACTATCTCTTGAGTTAAAAGAGGCGGAAGTTTATGTGGGGAATGAGATTTATCAAAGACCACGTATAAAGGAACGCCTGGCGAATTGTATTCTGTTAAGAATTTACCTAATTCTGCGCTAGTATCTGTCCAATCCCCTACCATATAGATAACATTATTATTTTGGGCAGAAGCACTAAACTCTTTTGTTCCTAAAACAGTTTTTTCATTTGTTTTACATGTAATACACCAGTCAGCGGTCATATTTACAAAAACAGTTTTACCTTCCGATCTAAGCTCAGCCAATTTTTGAGAGGAAAATGGAACAATATTCAATCCTCCTTGTGTTGTTGTAGCCAACGTATCTGGAGTATTTTTAAGATTATGAATTCCCAATAGGGGACCCATAGATAGCGCCAAGCCAACAAAAGCCAGCAACCTCCACTTGTTTGAACCCATATAAGATTTTGACCACGCCCAACAAGCAAAAGCCACAAGCACAGCTGAAACCGTCCATATAGCCATAGCATCGACACCCTTTTGCCTACCCAATACCCACACCATCCACATGACAGTCAAATAGATAGGGAAAGCAAGAAACTGTTTTAAATTTTCCATCCAGGCACCAGGTTTGGGAAGCCAGGAGGAAAGAGCAGGAATAAAACCAATCAAAATGAAAGGCAGAGCCAATCCAACACCTATTGCCAAAAAGACCAACAACGACAACAACGGAGGCGCTGTGAATGCCCAAGCAAGCGATACGCCCATAAATGGAGCAGTGCATGGAGCAGCAACGACTACAGCTAGCAATCCAGTAAAGAAATCTCCTGCAAATCCAGACCTATTTGCTAATTGACCGCCAACATTTGTCCACCGGCCTCCAATATGCCAAACACCTGACAGACTCAACCCAAGAGAAAATATAATCAATGCTAAGACTGATAAAATTATTGGGTTTTGAAGCTGGAATCCCCATCCTAGATTAGAGCCAAAATGACGAACCCCTATGACAATAGACCCTAAAGCAACAAAACCGGCCAACACGCCCACAGTATAGGACAAGGCTTGTTTTCTAGCCATATTTGAAGAACCTGAAAGCTGAGAAATAGATAAGACCTTCAGGGATAGGATAGGCAATACACAAGGCATTAAATTAAGAATCAAGCCACCAACCAATGCCATTAACAGTATCCACACTACAGAAAAAGTGCTATCTTTTTCAGCTGGTAATATAGCCTCATCTTTTTTGTCAGAAAATACTGTTTTTGTTTCTGCCTGATGAGAGCCCAAGTAAATATTAGTGGTTACAGGGGGATAACATACACCTGCTTCTTGACACCCCTGATAAATAATTTTTAAGTTTCCATCAATGACGGATTTAGCAGATGATTTTGCAGGAAGCCTTACTGAAAAGTCATGCCTAAAGACATTCACGCTTCCAAAATTTTCATCGTTGTGTTTTTCGCTTTCGGGCCAAACAGGCTTATCAAACTCCCACTGTTTATCACTAAAAGTGAAGCTGATCTTATCTTTGTAGAGATAGTAACCAGGAGACACCTTAAATCTAACTATTACACTTCCATCTTTATCATTGGTGGAGCTGACACTAAAAGCCTCAGCAGAAGATAATGAAATAGGCGATGCACTTTGAATTCTTTCTCGGCCATCTTGTTGATAATAGGAAGGCAATGGGGCATTAAATGAATTACTAGCCAAGGCTTGGCCAGAATATAGAACAAGCATAAAAGCGAAAAGGCCAATGAATGGCCTGGGTATGCTTAAAAACTTTTTAAAAGAGAACATCATTTACCTGTTTGATTTATCAATACCCAATTAGCCACCTAAATGTTTGATAACCTAGGCGCACTTATTGTGCATCATTCCATTTCAACAGGCAAGCCCGGGACGAAATAATCCCGGGCTACCTCTTCTAACTTACCAACGGCGAGAGGGTGGCTGAGCAAATCCATCAGGAAAAGCTTGAGGCTGGCGCCTATCATAAGGGCGATAATAGCCTTGTAATCTTATACCTCTGGCAATTAAGCCTTCTCTATCATCATAATCCAGTCTGACCACTTCTGCGGGTGTTGATGAGCGACGAACGAAACTGGAGGCGGTCGCCTGAGACCACTCAGACTGCCCATATCCGGTACCCACTCCGCGAGCACTTTCAGCTTGAGCAGATCTTGCTGCAGCTGGAGCTGAAGATCTATTAGAAACGGAAGGGGCAGGAGCAATCACAGGACGAGCACGATCCTCTCTAAATACTGCAGCACCGATAACACCTACTTGCCATGGCCTATCTGTCCTAGCCGCATAACTGCGAGAAGGGGTTGTAAATACAAACTGTGCCACCGACTGCATGGATTGCCTCCAACCCGACACCTCGACCTGATCATACGGCTCTAAAACATACCCTGTTTGATTGTAAGCGGCTGTTTTACCTGAAACAGCATTAATACCGTCTACTGCCAGAACGACTAAAAGGCGCTCAGGAGTCTTATTGGTTAAGCGGACAGAGTAGGCTTGTCCAGGCGTTCCCTCTATAAACTGTAACCCCTGTGCCCTATAAACAGGTAACGGATACGAAGACTGTCTATCTACCACTGACAAATCAATCAAACTCCCTCTTGCAGCATCATCAGTATTTGATGATCGGTATTGAGCCATAGCCGGGGAGGCCAGCAAAGTTAGAGCCAGAAACATTAATGTTTTTTTCATGAGGATCTCCTAGAATTTAAAGCTATATTCCAATAGCGTCTGTTTTAATACACAATAGGTAATGGAGCTGGAACGAAAGCTTCTGTTAAGGTTGCCAATCAATTTAAAAATGGCAAAATTTAGCAGTGAATGAAGTCCTGCGATGGTTTGATCAAGTTAAAGACTGGGGATTTACTCCAGCACAGGCTCACGCCCTATGGATTGAACATCGGGTTCTTGCCTCGCCCATTTTATGGTCTCATAAGGCCCTAAGGCATGATGAAAAGCTAAGAGCAATAGCATGGACACATAGAACGCTTAGAGAAAGGCTGTTGATGGTGGATCATCCCAGGGCATGGAACCACTATTGGAAGTCGATGCCAGAACGTCTTCTTCATATTGAAAAGAAAATCTCCCAATATATGCATTCTGGAAGTATTCGTGATTACTGGCCCATCATAGCAATGGGAGAGTATGGTTATAGTTACGACAATCGAATAAAAGGATTACACCAGGAAAGCCATCCCTTAAACCTGAATACTACAGTTTATTCTTGGGATGATTTAATAGACCTGGCTCTTCGAACAATGGTATTGGAGCGTCTTTCGGAGCAGGCCCCCAGTATCGTGAATGAAAATGGCGGAGACCAAAATCAAAAATGGCAGTCCATCCTTTACAAAACTGGACTTCGCAGCATCCGGTGGGGATGGCTTGATAATGTAAGCGCCACCATATCTCAAGAACGTCTTAGACAAGGGCTACTACTTGCTCAGCGTCTACTGAGCAATGGTGTGGGTTGGGAAGGGCGAATTTTAGGTCTGGGAGGGAATACAAGCTTGGTTTTAATGGACAGGGGGCACAGTGATGGACTGGTCCAACCCGATATTAAAGGGAAAGGGCAAACTCTTACCATTGATACCTGGACAATACTTGCTCATGAATGGTTACATATTTTAGATAGACAAATAAGCAAAATATCCAAAGGAAACAAATCTTGGGCCACAACAACCCTATTAAATTGGGAACACGAAAAAGAACCCAACCCTCTTTTACTTTCTTGGTTTGAAATCATGGCAAGGGTTATGTTGGAATCTCCACCAGAAGAGGTTCTCAAGGAGAATCAACAGGAAATTCCTCACTGGGCTTTTAGAATAACCATGGCACTTGGGGGGTTAGGGGAAGTAAGAGAAGAAATCATACGGCAACAGCATATGATTGATAATCATACTTGGAGCATATCAACTGCTGAAAATGGTTGGCTACGCATATTAGATGATAGACCACTTACCATTATCCCCCCTAAAACCAGAAGAACCGCCCAGCTACTGGCAAGGGATACTCTTTATGGACTGGAAGTTAAAAATAAAAGAGAAGGAGCGGGATGGATGGATTACCTCAACACTCTTCCTGAAAATGATATCAGCGGCAACCCCTGTAAAGCAGGAGATCCGGGATGTCCTCGTTATTTAACTCATCCTATTGAAATAATGGCGCGATCATTTGAGGCATCTATGGGGTGCGATAGAACCCTTGATAGTATATGGATGCCCTATTCTTTACGTCCTAATGCTGGACTAATGTGGCCTTTGCTGGCGGAAACTCGTTTTCAAAGAGAAGCGTGGCAAAAGGGATTAGGAGAAATTTGTTCAATGGCTGGGAAAGCACTAGGAATAAAAACACCCAAATCCACCATTTAAATGGATTTGGGTGCCATAGGCTTTCTACTGGTGGTGGTCCCAGCAGCTACATAGTTTTACTTATGTATAGTCTGCCTATGTTCTTAGAGGGTGGAATTGCGGTCATTCAACTGACCCAAACCACTCTCGAATTCACGAACCTCTTTTTCCGCTTGGTCACGTGTGCGACCATAACGCTCCTGCACTTTACCGACTAGATATTCGCGAGATCCTTCTGCCTGCTGCATATCATCATCTGTAAGGTCACCCCATTTCTGCTGGACCTTACCCTTAATCTGCTTCCATTTTCCCTGGATGATATCTTGATTAATAGCTGTTTTATTTTCTGTGTGGTGATTCATAACATTTTCTCCAATGTCGTTGGTGGGAGCCGCCATCACCGGCGACATGAATACCTTGACCTGACCTCATCCTTTTAGCGACCCACCTCTAACCATCCACTTTGGTTACATTCATTTTTCACTTAGCTTGCATTCAATTTTGCAAAGAATGTGAGAAATTTATTCTGTGACCATCTTTTAAGAAATGCCCGAAAACACTCAAGGCTTTAAACGGCGCCTGGAAACCAGTGGATTTTGCTCGGTATTTAAATCTAGCTCTTCATAAGGACCATCCTGCGTCCACCTTAACATTTGTGGATATGCGGGTATTCCCCTACTACGAGCAGCAATCCCATGAGCACACATACCAGCATGCCGAAGACCATGAATACCTACGTAAGCATTCGAGGCGAGCATTTCCCTCACCAAGGCGCCCTCACCATCATAGGAACTGTTTAAAATTATGAGATCATCCTTAAAACCTAAAAGTCTTCCTGCAGCAAATGCCCAGGCAGTGGCCTCTGGATCTGAACATTGAATTGAATGACGCATCAATTCACTATCCGGATCCAGATTTTTATCACTTAATACTTCAAACATTTTTTTAAGGCCACTTGATAAATTTCCCGACATCAAATGCCGGAACGGCTTTGGAGTAATTGCCAGATGACCTGCCTCATGAAGGATGGAATCCAGAGTCGCATTGTTACCGACCAACAATGTTCCCTTTTTAATTTTTACTCCGGAAACAAAACCATGAATAGCTTCGTTTAAATGGATCAGCTCAATATCATGTTGATTTAGAAATTCTGATATCTGAGAAATCTCTTCACTAGTTGCAAGAATATCACTCATAAATTACATATCCCTCAAGGAAATAAAAAGGCTCCATTTTTCTTCATGGAGCCTTATGTAGTAACAAGAAATTTACTGTTATGGCCGAGGATAGCGACGAGGCTTAAGGGCCTGCTCCAAATACTCTCCCAGCACTTCTTTTACCTGTTTACGAACATCTTCAAGCGGGGCGGCTGAATCTATAACACGGAAACGATCTGGATCAGCAGCAACGCGAGCCAGATAGCCCTGACGAACACGCTCAAAGTATTCATCATTTTGGCTTTCAAACTGATCCGGTGTTTTGGAGGTTTTAGCAAGACGTTGCCTAGAAATCTCTACTGGCAAATCAAAGAAGAGTGTTAATGTAGGTTTAACATTACCATGAACAACGTTTTCAAACTCTTCAATTTTTTCAAGACTTGCACCCGCACCCGCACCTTGGTATGCGTAAGTGGAATCTGTAAACCTATCTGAGAACACAGACTGTCCCGCTGCCAGGGCAGGATTAATTACCTGCTCAAGAAGAATAGAACGAGAGGCAAAGGCCAAAACAACCTGAACATCTACTGGCAACTCTGTATTTAAAAGAGTGTCACGAATAACTTCACCAAAAGGCGTGCCACCAGGTTCACGAGTTTGAACTACATTCAAACCAGCATCGCGCATTTGTTGAACAATATTTTCAACATGTGTGCTTTTTCCTGCTCCATCTACGCCTTCAATAGTTACAAACACAGGGGAGTTCATTATTTCACTCTTAAATAGTAAAGTTTAAACAAGTATAGCATGTAGACTTGAAGTGGGGAAATCATCAATTACAACGTGAAGAACCAATACCACGTGAGCGCGGATTTACCACCAAAGATTTAGCCGTGTCATTTAACGCTTGTGATGGCCAACCTGCTTTTTTCAATGCCTCCAAAGTATCAACTCCGGATTGATCCATTAAATCAAGCCGGGCACCGGCAATTAAAAGATCAGTGATTACATTCCCTTTATTTTCCATCTTAGCAAGCGTGTCCTTCCATACAGGAGAGGAGGCAAGATAATGCAAGGGAGTTTTACCCTCTTCGTTTACCACATTGGGATCTGCCCCACAGGCCAACAACGCCTGAACCAGCCCGCGTCGACCAGCTGCACAAGCAACGTGTAAAGGGGTTTCGCCAGAGCTATCTGGCAGATTAAGAAAAAGACCTTTGACCTGCATCTGCATGAGCAACTCTACGGCGCGGCCATCCGTACAACCATATGCTGATAATGCCAATGCTTTATTAGCTAAATGATCTGCGCTTTCTCCAACCCACCGCTTATTCATGGGGTCGCCTTCATCTTGAGCGGCACTGATAATACCTGAGACCGCTTCGGTATGCCCAACACTGGCAAAAAAAGCCAATGCGACATCAGCATGTAAACCAAAAGCGCTCATCCCTTCTTCTGAAAGGCGCTTTAACCAAAATGGGATACGCTCTTCCTGGGAGACAGGACGCTCCCCTATGACATGTTCGGCTTTTGATGCCAACCAGTCCCACCCCAGTAAGGCATCATGCCGGGAATCCTGCTCAACAGCTCCCAGCACCTGAATAACGATTGGATCAAGAACTTGGCTCATAGCAACCTCACATGGTTAAAGGAGAACGCTTAATGCCTGGATTACCTTCATAACCCTGTCTTACTGACCAATCACTTACCCAAGAGGACAAGCTATCAAACAAAGCAATTTCTGGGGTAGGAACCAATCCATTTTGGTCATCTCCATTATCGATTAAAACTCTCTCATTTACAAATGGAGCCGAATATAAATGAGAAAGACGATCATCAACAAAAACGACAGGAGCCAGCTTTATCAGAATATCACCTTTACTGGCGAGATGGTGACCGGCACAATGAATTGAATCAGCTACCATTCCATGATTGTAAAGTGATTCCAGTCTTAAATCTCGAATACTCTCCGGGATAGCAGACACCAAATGAATTTTACAACCATACTCTTTTACTTTACGGAAGGCCTCCGCAGCACCCGGTAATACGGGTAAATTACCCCACCCTTCAGGGTGATTTTTCATTTCTTCAAACACCATATAAACCTGGTCATCCGATAATCCATACCTTAGACCAAAATCGTATGAATTATTCAATTTTGTAAACTTTTTCTTAAACATTAAAGTGGCGACAACAACAAACCCCTTCTCGCAATCAAGAAGCACTCCATCTACGTCAAACGCTACCACTTTACTCATTGTTAACTCCTCTTTTCATTAGTATACCACCAAAGACAAAAGCGGTGTTAACCAATCTTTAAAAATGATAATTCACTTCTGAGTTTCAAGGGGCTTTGTCATATAACGTGAAACCTCTTGAGCAAGCGAGGCACGCCATTGCTCCACTTCCTGTAACACCTGAGCGCAGACCAAAAGATCAAACTCATCATCAGCATTCCTTAATGAATTTTCCATATCGATCCAAAAAGGACCATTGGCCAAGGAAGCAATTTTACGTAGTTGTGTATCAATCAAGCCCGGACCAAGACCTCCAGCATACCCACAGACCTTTCCATCAATAGGCAAGGGCCAGTCTTCTGGCATTATCCCTCGGCCGCCTGAAGCATCAAAGAGTAATGCGTGATTAGGAGCATCACCCAGAAATTCAGTTAACTCTATATTTTTATGATTGAACTGTGTGATAACGGCAGGATGACGCCCCTCTAGTAAAGCCTGTTTAAGAGCGGCTTGATCTAGACGGCTATCATAGCCATTCACATTTAACTGGATCCGGTCAAACTGTGAGGCCAATCTTACAATTTCCTCATCCTCATCAACCCAGCGCAGAGCAAAACGACCACACAAATGAAGAGCGACCTTCACATGTTCATTTTCCAAACGAAGGGAAGCTAACTCTTCGATTTTAGCGCGAGAGGGATAGCGTCCAGTAAATCGCTCCTGACTTCCCAGGAGAATACCCCATTCCACTCGACCTGAATTTTTTTCTGACAACGCGGCCAGCTCATCCAAATTGGTAGCTTCATCAACACCTGTAAAGGTGGTAAAGGCACAGGCACGCCAAGGGAACTGTCTAACAAAAGCCGTTGCCTGATCATGAGATAATGGATGATTATTTGGAACAGTCATGATTTGTTAAAATAAAAAAGGGAGACTGATCATGTCATCAGCCTCCCTTTTTCGCAACCCTTAACTTACCTTTTCACACCCCGATTTTTGCGCACTTCTTGTTTAGCCAGTGTGGGCGTGGCTTGGCGAGCTTCATCCAGTAGCCCCTTCACACGAGACAACTCTTCATCAGAGTGAACCACACCACCACTGTTAATATCCAGGTAGAACTGTAGTAGGTTTTCACGTGTATTGATGTTGAACATTTCCATCGAAACACGATAGGTGGTGCGCTTGGGATCAAAAGCGGTACCAACCAAATCATCTTTGGTCAACCCACCGAAGATCATCAGATCCCCAGCAATGAAATCTCTAATAGCAGTCAAGCGCTGCAATCCATCCACACAGACCACATCGCCAGGATTTAGATTTCCCCCCTTACCATCACTAATATCATTCCAGCCGGAGCAGTTGAAGCGTAGCGAAGAAGGAGCGACACCACGGAGGAGGTTTTCAACATAAGCAATCTTCTTATCTTCAGACCACACGTGTCCACGCTGGAAATCTGGATTAAGCTGCAGAGTACCGCCCATTCCAGTAGCATTGTCTTCCAAAGCTTCTACCAGGTTTTCAATACGAGACAACGGGTAATCCACACTATAAATGGAATTTCTCAATGGACGAATGATTCCATACAGCTCACGGTCACGCTCCGAGAGACTATCCCAATGCTGTTCACTTACACCGTAACGTCGTGCGTCTGAGATTGTTTTAGCAGACATCATATTTCTCCAATATTTTTTAAATTATAGCATGTCAACATAATCCCTGCCAGTTTCTATAAGATCACCTAGCATATCGATAAGTATTGTTCATTTTTACTGCAGCCTGGCGAGCGTGCTGCCACATTTTAGGATCACCAAATGCTTTAATCAATAAGGAAGGAGAAATAGAACCAAGCACTCGGGATTGATTATCATTTCGAATTTGGCGAGCCATATCATGACCTTTTTCTTTGTCACATCGTGAGCCTTCCATCCAGAACCACATCCTTCCTATTAAATCAGGCTGATTTTCCAAACTTATACCCGCATCTTTTAACATTTGACTGGATTGAGGATACATTGTTGGTAGAATTCCCAATGCTTTTCTACCTTCTGAGGTATGTTTATCCAATGCGGCCGAAATCCAAGGTCCTATATTTGGCAAACTGGGCAATACAGGTGTAACAATCGAACCGGAATGCTTTTGGGCGGCTAAAGCCAACCCCATAAATACATGATGATGTTCGCGCTGGTTTTCACCTACTTTCATTAATAGAGCGGCCTGTTCTCCAAAAGCCTCGGCATTTACGGAAACCCATTTATCCCAGTTACCTGTAACCGTTGGAAGAATTTCGGTTCTAGCCTGGAATTTATCTGTCCCAGCACAACGCCAGGCCGCCAACGCTCGGGCCCACCACTGCTGTTTCTCATCTAAAGCAATGCGGCAAGCATTCTCCCATGATAATTCTGACCATGGCTGATACCTTGTTTCAAAATCTTGAACAAATCGAGTGCAATACATGAGATCGCACGGAGTTCTATC
>OBJT01000137.1_pt1 | contig 18480 bp, 25 predicted proteins | sample 1519861 | NCBI WGS metagenome assembly OBJT01 (sample SAMN02401118, study PRJEB22541) | soil metagenome, isolate JX
TCCAACGCGGAAATGTCTTTTTTCACAATTGCTTCACTCACCACAAAATGAAAATCCTCCCGCAACTGCTCGGGGCAGCGCTGAACGGCCTCCGCCAAAACGCGTTCAAAGAATGAAAAACAATGCAGCAATTGGGATTTTTCGTGCAAACACGCGCGCAACGCCATAAAGTGGTACGAAGGCAACGGCGCCAACGGCAACAGGAAATCAAAAAGGTCGGGACGATTGTGACGAACGGCGCAACACAAAGCCTCGCTGTCAACCATCCGCTGCGGCAACAACATGACAGCGCTGTTCAAATGCCCTTTCCGCACCGCTTCCAGTAAAGCTTCCCGTTTGACCGAAGATTTCACCGGAAGAAGCAAAGACACATACTGGGTTTTTCCCAAACCCGCCGCGAACATCAACGCTTCGTTCCGCTGTTTGGGTTCAGCAATCGGCAACAATGTGTGAAATGTTTGCAAATCATTGGCGTACATGGCGTCAAGAAGAGTTTTAGATTTCATTGGATGTTTGCCTAAGAGGTATAAAAAATCACATTTTCCGCCCAACGCTACTCCCACCGGCTCCCACCCCTGTTTCCACCGTTTCACTGAGCATTTTGCGTTCCATTTTGGCCCGCAAGTATTGCAAAGCTTCGGGGTTTGCCCGACGATCAACTTCGCTTAACCGCAAGGCTTGGCGCACATCGCTAAACGGCTCCAATACGTCAACCGACGCCAGACAATTCAAAGACACCGCGGCGCGCAACGCCCGACTGTCGCTGTGGGTCATGTCAAACACTTGAGCGCACAGCCCCAACAACTCTTTTTTGTCATCCAAGGAAATGGTCGAATTTCGGATAATCTGCTCCACGTAAATATATCCTTTGGGCAAATGGGGATGATTTTGAGGGACGAGGAGGCGCGCGCACGCAAGACGGGCTTTTGTGACCGCCAAACGAAACATATAACAGTTCGAATCATTGAGGTCAAAATGGGGGGATAAAAGTTCAACACATTTAACCTGGTTTTGTCGAATAGCTCGCTCCAGCGCTGTTTCAATATCAGCTGCCTCAGCGCCTATTTTCAGCAAGCGCTCAACGCGCGCCGCGTTACCGCTTTCCGCGGCCAAGATTAAAGGGGTGTCATATTCGGACATATCATTTCTCCTTTATTCAGTATAAGACCAATTGACAAATCGATCAACTGAAGGGGAAAACCAACGGTTGTTACATCTTTTTTTCCGTCCGCTGGGAACCCGATGGCCCCACTGCCTCACGCAGAGTATTCCGCAACAACACTTGTTCCAGAACCTCCCAATTGGCGCGGTTGCCTTCCTTCAAGTCCGTTAAAACCTCTTGGGAGTGGCTGTGGGGCGCCAACAGTTCAATTAAATCGGTGTTGCCTTGGCCCACCGCCGTGCGTAAAGGAAGGCAATTGTTGTAGAGGGGGTCGGCTTTGGGCAATAAAATCCGGACCGCTTCTGTAAAATTCTTTTGCACCGCATACAACAGCGCGGTTGTGCACACTTCAACACTGGCGTGGGGAACCGCTATTTGAATGCATGCTTCGTTTCCTGCATAAATCAACGGCAGAAGATCCAAATTGTCATTAAGCGGGCGCAGCGGATGGTTTAACAAATACGCGAGCTTGACGCTGTGCCCTTGGTGGCCCACCTGAGAAATGCAGTGTTGAAAAATATCATTGACCAGCGTCCAATCGTAACGCTGGGACGCGGCGGCCAACAACACATCCAAGTAGGACCGGTTGTCGTGATTGGCGGCGCGTTGGACGCAATGGTAAATCCCATTATCCAGTCGCGCCACAGAAACCAAAAAGGCGTAAATGGGCAATTGATCACAAACAATACAGTCGGACAGGAACCTGTTGTCGTTCAACGTTTTTCCACTCAAAATTTTGACACTGGCCAAATCCCCTCTGGCAATCGCGCGTTGAAAAGCAAAGGTTTTTGTTGCCCCAGTGACCGCGCCTTTTAGCGAACACATGTACGCCAGGAAATCACTTTTGCCGTCACCAGCCGCCGCCAACACCGCGGCTTTGCGTTCGCGCGCGGAAGAGTCGTCCCAACACTCTCGAAACCCCTCCAAGTCGTTGTGGTCTAAACAGGATTGCAAAGTCGAGACGGTCATACCATTGTCCTTAAATTTTGTGCCGGGGGGCCGCAACGCCACCGTTCACGACTTCGTGCAAGCGTTGGTTTTGGCGGTGGGCGATATGCTGCTCCAAAAACGTGTGGTAATAGGGGAGGACAACCCGCGATAAAACATACGTCTCGTCTTCCTGCTCCAAAAGAATGTCCAGATAATCCGTATTGTTGTGTTTGGCCGCAGCTTGGACCATCGCAAAAACCCGATGTGTTCGTTCCGCCCGCTCGAAAATCGGAACCAAACATTGGGTTTGGTTTTTCCGCAATAAAGCGCGCAACACATGGGTGTTGTCCAAAGAAGTGCACAACGGAGACAAATACGCCACGCAATCGTCGTGACCCTGGTCAGCAGCGTTCAATAGCGCCATACCCCTCTCCTCATTGAAAGGATGAGGATTGGTCAGCGGAAGCAAATACCGCACACACGCCAAATGCCCTCTTTTTGCGGCTACGCCCAACGCTTGACCGTAGGGAAGGAAATCCGTTGTATTCTGCCTAATATCCTGGAGGATTCCTAAATGGCCGTCCTGAGCTGCTTGAAGAAACACCTGAATGATGTGGGACATAAAAAAAGAGTAACAAATGATTGTGGTGTCAGTATACCATATCTTTGTTGACATTTTACGCAAAGACACCCCATCACATTGTGACACGGAGCACAAAAAATATGAGGGAATGGAAGGTTTGCTTGAGCTGATGTTATTGCAAAACCGCTAACACCTGTGGTATTCTCAATCACCAAAAAAGGCACGTCTTGCTCATGGGAAAGCACATCTACCGCGTACTGGCTTTATTTCCCAAACAATCCTGGCGCGACAACGCGTTTGTTTTTGCCGTGCAAACCGCCGACCTAAACCTGGCCTCTAAAATTGCGCCTTTGGTGTCCAGCGAATGCAAAACAGAAAGTTTTAAAACCGTGGCCCAAATGTGTTTGACGCTTGACCATCTCAAAAACGGTCAAACCCAAGAGTTTTCCCACAGACCGCTCAAAGACTTCTGGAGGGGCCATTGGGCCCACGACGCGGTAGGGAGACTGCTAAAAAACAACACCGTGGATCACCTTCACGCGCAAATGTTTGCCACGCTGGACATGTGCATTGCGCACAATGTGGTCAATCAGTCCTGTTTGCTGGATTTTCCATTCATCGAGGAAAAAAGCAATTTGCCTTTGGCGTACCACACCTTTAACACCCATGCTAAAAACCAAATTGACGCCGCGCGCGCTTTGGAAAACGAAGGATTGTCGATCGTGGCGCACCACGTGTTTACACGTATCACTTTGGATGAGGAAACCATCTGGGATCTGATGCGTCTTATGGCGGACAACCTCTCATTGAGCACGGGACACTCCGGGGGGCCCGGGCTTATCAGCCGCCACCAGATTATCCCCACGCGCGATGTGCAATACATTTGGAAACACTTTTACACACAGGTCAATTGGACGCGTTGCCCGTTTGATGTATTGAGTCACTTGATTTTGCAATTACCAAGCGCTTGGCTTCAACAGCTTCTCACAGTCCACCCGGCCACACTCCAACTCAGAGAATTTTACAATATCCTTAAATACAGGTCGGAAACGTCGATTGATGTCTTTGAAGAGATTGAAAAATGTGGTGGTGATCTCAGACCCTCCGTATTGTTGAAAAAATCCGCGGGTGGGATCTATGTGCCGCATCCGTCCAAAAAGTTTGAAACAGATTATGAGCAGTACACCAAGCACGCCAACAACAAGGCCCAAAACCAACGGTTGAAGGACGCGGTCGCCCCGTCATTAGTGGAGCGCGCCCGCAAGTTGTAAAAATTCGCACCGAAAAGAGCCAAGCCCCTCCTTTCCTAAAACGGGTTGTTGGTTAGTCCCCCCACAACCGCCCCTGTGGCGCTTAAAAGATTTAACCGACGACAGCCCTAATTTTTCAGGGCTTTTATATTAAAGGAACTTTCGTATAATCGAAGTGTCACTCACACGAGAATATATATGACCTCCCACGTCAATTTGCTGGTGGAAGCCGCCAAGTGCGGAAACGCATCTGAGGTCCAGCGCTTATTGGTCAATGAATCGGACACATTTTTGGCTTTAATGCAAGCCGCCCAAGAGGGGCATCTTGACTGTCTCAAATTGTTGGCCGCTGCATCAAAACATATCAACAGTGATGCTTTGTTTATTGCGGCGGGCAATGGACATGTGGAATGTGTTGAATATTTAATTTCGGTCAGTTCCCCCTCTGATGCGCGAAACAAGGCTTTGCGAATGGCCTGTTATCATGGTCATCTGGAATGTGTGCAATTGTTGATTCCTGTGTCGGACTTTAGCGAACTCAATGATCCCGGCGGCGCGTTGGAGGCTGCGGTGGTTGGTGGGAACCAAGACTGTATGGAAGCGGTGTATGATTTTTGCGACGCGGAAAAGGAACTTAACAACATGAAAAGGCAGTACACCCAAGAGATGTGGGGAATGCTTGACCAGTACCATCAACACCGGTTAAGTCAGCAACAAAAAGAGGTGTTGATGGGAAACATTTCCATATCGAGCGCTCAGCGCTTGAAAAAAATGTGACATTTGGTTGTGTGTTGGAAACATAATCATTGGTTTTTACAACATTCCTGCTATAGTAAATCCACACCAGCCAAGGATTGTATATGACTTCCAACACCAACACATCGTTAACCCAAAAAACTCTTGACGGTTTTCGCCAAGAGATTGCTCAAGAAGAAGCCAAACTGTTGGAACAAGAGCCCAATCTGTCCGCTGAAACCGTTAAAATTGTGCGCGAATCTATTGCCGCTGTCCATCACCGATTGAACCAAACACAAGAAATTTACGACCGCACCCCTCACAACTTGTCTCTTGGGGAAATGATCGCGGTTCGCCAGCATCTGAATGAAAATCTTCACCAAGTGAACAGAAATTTGATTGAAAAGCGGCGGGAGAAAACCGCCCCACCTCAAAACGCGGCGCAACCAGGCACCACGCCGTAATTGGAAATATAAAGCAAAAAGCCCCACGTGTTGGGGCTTTTTTGTTTTGGGGGGTGAATGAATGAATGAACGGGTGGGTTGGCGTAAGACCTAACAACCCACTCAAACGCGATTGGGTCAAGATTAAAAGAACCCCAGTAAAATTTTTTTGATATATGTTATCATGTGGTATGAACATTGAAGATTATAACGTTGAACTTCTGGCTGCTGTAGAACGCAACGACAGTGTGGGTGTTGCGCGCTTATTGCCGTTGGCCAACCCCAAACACAATTACAGCAAAGCCTTGCAAATGGCCGCCGAGGCGGGGTACACAGAGTGCGTCAAACTGTTGATTCCGGTGTCCGACCCACACGCGCGGCACAGCGCCGCATTGGTGAAGGCCGCGCGCAATGGACATGTGGAATGCGTTGACTTGCTTATTCCTGTGTCTCAACCGCAAGACCGGAGTTGTCTGGCGCTGCAGCGCGCCGCTCGCTATGGGCACTTGGACTGCGTATTGGCCCTCATTCCGCTCTCTGCCCCCCAATGAGATGGGCGGCGACGCATTGATTGCCGCCGCCGCCAACGGGCACATCCCCTGTGTTGAGGCCCTGTTGCCTTTAACAGACCCCAAACACTACACCACCGCTTTATTTGTGGCCGCCAATGATGGGCAATTGGAATGCGTGCAAAAGTTTATGCTGTTGTGTGATCCGAAAAGCGATGACAGTGGAGCGTTGCGAATGGCCGCTGAAGAGGGGCACGCGGAGTGTGTGCAATTGTTAATCCCGGTTTCCAATCCGAAAGCGCAAGGAAACTTTGCGTTGATCAAAGCAGCTGAAAACGGGCACGCAGAGTGCGTAAAACTGCTGATCCCCGTTTCCAACCCCAACGCACAGTGTTCGGCCGCCTTGCAATACGCCACAAAAAATGGGCACACCCATTGTGTGGAACAATTGTTTGATTTGTGCAAAAACAAACTCTACCGCAACAACTGCTTGTATCTGGCGGCGCGGTATGGTCACGCTGAAACATTAAAGTGGTTGTTGCCGCGCACCAATCCCAAACACGAAAACAGTGAAGCTTTACTCGTTTCGGTGCTCGAGGGAAATCTTGAATGCGCAAAACTGTTGTATTCGGTCAGCAATTACAAAAAAGTTTACGAAAAACTTCTGTCTGAATATGGGGCCGCCCCCAACAGCGAGTGGGTCAAGATTTGGGACGAAGCGACCCAGTACCACCAATACACTCAATTGAGTCAAATCACAGCGCATGTGGATAAAATTCAGCGGCGGAAGATTTGATCATAATGTATGTGATTACGAACTTTTTGGAAGATTGTATGCAAACCCACGCCACGGTCACTCTCCCATTTTTTTATTAAAAAGTCCAACGACAGGGAGGGCTTTGCTGATTGGAAAAAGAATACGTTTTGCGCTCTGATTTTGCAAAACGATTACCCAAATGTTGATTTATTTGCCATGGGGGGTATTGTGGAGTGAAAAACGGAAGCACATATGAAAATATTTCACACAACCATTTTTGGACTGATTTTACTTTGCCCCCTTGCGCAAGCCCAAACTGTTTTGTTGAACAACAGTGCCACTGTCCAAAGCATGTGTCAAATCTCAACAACCAATATGAATTTTGGTGCGTACAACCCGTTGGACACCTCGTTAGCCCAGTCGTCAGCATCGATTATAGCCAAGTGCACCAAAGGAAACGCAACCATTAAAATCAATGGAGGCAATAATGCCACGTCGTATAATTCCAGTGATACAAATGTCACACGATGCCAACGAGCCATGAAAAGCGCGAAGGGAGATTTTGTTGCGTACGATTTGCATTGGGGTATTGGGGAATATAACCCTGCCACGTCCTCGTCGTCCAATCCTGTGATTAAGGGGGAAACGTGCCCAAATACATATGGCGGAGTCTTAGTTATTGGTTTTCCCAGTTTTGAAAAAGCCACAGTAATAACTCCCATATATGGTTATATCCGCAATTATAAAAACGATCGCACAGAACGCTCATCGTCTGTAGATCCCCGAAAAGCGCGACCAGGAACGTACAGCGATTCTTTAATTATTGAAGTGGCGTATTAACACATTTTCGTCGTTGTTGGTTTTATCGATGAAAATTTGAATTTTTACATTTTGCGCTGAGCAACTGTGGTGGGCTGTGAAATATGCTGCAGAAGATTTTCTCTGTCCAACTCGCACCGCACTTTTTCCAAACGGTTGCGCAACGGAGTAAATTCCGCGCCCTCCGGCAGATCAAAAATGGATTGCCCGTCGTTTTCGGTGTGGCGCAAATCCGCGCCAAGTTGTTGCGCCCATTGCAACAACTCAATATATTCCGCAATCCGGTCTTGAAAATAATCTTTGTGACCTTCGGCGTTAAAAGAATACCCCACATCTTTCGTGTTCAATGCCTGTTGCAACCCAAAAATAGGCGTTTGCCCCCATATGTTTGTTTGAGCAAAATTCAAACCCTGTTGTTGAAGCAGTTCAATGCAATCGCGGTCCCAATCGTTGCCCAAAAATATAGAAAATCCGCTTAACGCTTCAAACATCAGTGTGTTGCCGTGCTTGTCCCAGGCGCACAAATCCCCACCCAAGTCTTGAAACGTTTTAAGCGCGGGCCCCGACATTTCTCGCGCTAAGTAAAAACCCAAAGTTTTCCCATCGGGGCACACCGTTTGAACGGAGATTTCCGAGGCGTGAAGCAGCCGCAACATCTGTTCGCGCCGCGTGTTTTCGTCTGTTTCGTTGTGCAACTCTTCCATGATTTGAATGGCCAAATCGTCCATTTGCTCTTGCGACACTTTTTGGTGATGGGTGAACAATTTCATATGCGCTGAGTGGGTTTATCTATAGGGTTCCAATAGTGTATAACAATGCGGCCAAACCGCAATATTTTCCCCGTGCTGCCCGCCGAATGATTGTTAATCGTGTGAAAGCGCTTCACCAAAACAGAATAGTCTCAAGGCTCTCATTCCGTCCCAGCGCGGTGACAAACCAACGCTTTCCCCGCCGCCGAACTGTCCTCCCTATAAAGAGATTTGCCTTTTGAGGCAAAAATGTGATACACTCCCCACTTTCCAATTTTGCGTGTTGTGGGACCAATTAAATCTGACACAATACTTATGAGGTGACTATGAACCGTTCCGATATTGAAAAAACTTTGAGCAACTACACCATCACCGCCGACAATTTGTGGGTGGTGTTTTACGCCACAAGCGCTGGTGCACAAAAGTTCGGAGCCAACCCGGTGCAGCACGCGCTGTGTTTAGCAGACACCCAACAGCAAGTTGTTGGCGACAACCCCCAAGGCGTGTATGGATGTTCCAATCTCACACACATGCGTGCCATGCAACAGCAACTGAACGCAAGCCCCCTTCTGATTGCCGACACCAAACGCTTTATGTGGAAACCAGAAGTGTTTTTTCTGGCGGTCAATGACGAACACACCTTACAGTTTTACCGTGTGCAGGCGTTCACCGCGCAAAAGGCGATCGCGCACCTCTCTTCAATCATCCCCAACGCTACCGTGGTGGTGACGGGATCGCAACACGATTTTGATCAATTGCTCGAACAAATGGAACACACACTCAGCACTCAGGCATTTGATCAAATTCCAAGTGATCGGCGCGAATTGATTGATGGAGTGATGGCATACAAATTGCTGTTGTGCAAATCCAATCCCAATGCCTTTGCCAACGCGTTTTACGACGAATTGCATCCGGAGCACGCATGAGTTTGAGTTTGCACGATTTGCGCCATGAGGAAGAGCAGAGGATTGCACAATGTGAACACTTCATGGATACGATCCAGAAAATTCACCCCATTTCCAATCGCTTGCAAACCAAATTGCGCTTGATGCGCTTGATGTCCACCGATGATCTCAAACACGCGGCACAGCAGGTGGCTAAATTTCTGGACAAAGAGCGAGACGATTTTAAAATTTTGATGGAAAAACAGGTCCCCATAGAGTTGCTCATTGAGTACATTGGCGCGCCCCACAACGCGACCACCCCGACCGTGGAAGCCCGTGAAACCATTTTCAACCGTTTGTCCGATAAGCTTCCCGTCAGCGACAATCTGCCCCGCCGCGCTTTCTATGGTTTATCGTACGCGGCCTATGCGTCAGCGTTTTATGCGGTGGGCGTTCGCGCGTTAACCATCAGCAATCCGCTGGATTCTGTCAACCAAGGTCTGACCTCAGCGCTGAACTTGCTGCCCCAAGGAATGCGCGCGTTGGGGGTTCCCGGCGCGTTGGCTGTGCAAAACAACCCACAGTTGACCGAACTGGGCGGAGGAATTTTTATGCTAATGGGCTTGGCCTGGGCGTTAAAGGACTACTTAAAAAACAAAGACAGCAAAACCGCCCCCCGCCAAAAAATTGCGCAACCCACCAATTCGTTGGCCGACACGGTGTTGGGCCATGAGACGCATGCGGACATCATCGAACATCGATTGAACGCGTTAAGTCCAGGGGATCGTCATTTGTTGGACCATTTGAGCCCCTTTGCGTTGCGCACGGTGCTCAGCGCGCCGGCCGAGGTGGCTCAAGAGGTGCTCACCCACCACAAAGCCAGTTTTGAACAACGGATGCGCTACAACGCTCAGGAAAATTCTCCTGTAGCGTTTTTGGCGCACATGATGCTCACGGCCCTTCCCTCGCCGTTGAAAACATTTATGATGGATTGCTGCGAACGGTTGGGATTGCACCCCACTGCAGAACCCTCCTCACCCCAATCGTTTGCGCAACGGTTGGAAAAATACCGCGCCGCGCCCTCCCGCCCCACACCTGTGGCCCGCGCGTTAAAGTAAACGGGTGGCGTAAATCTTTTTGGAACAGCGCAATATACAAATACGCGGCTTACAGTTTGCGTGACGTGGACAACGTTGGGACGGCAACTTCCGCCATCAACGTTTCGTGCAATTTTTCGTCGTCCAATCGCTGCTGCAAGGTGGTTTTCCACACCTCAATGTGCGGACCGCTGTATTTGTCCAATATCTTCAACACTTTAGGAACATCACACACAGAATACAGCTCGTCAACAATCTCGGCGCGCCGCATGTTGCACGCCTCAGCCATAGCGAGGGTGCGCATTTTCTGATCGGTGTAAGGCAGCAGAGCGTAAAACATCTGTACAGGCAGCGCCTCCCGCACTATGGTGATCGTCAAGCCTTGTCCAATCGTGTTGCGCTGGCACTTGGGCGCCAACACAGCAACCTGATCCACCAAGTTAAGAGCAATTGCTGAACCCAAGACATAATCAGGCACCACCTTTATGCGCTGAACAAGATTTTTTACCGCAGTAAGGTCGTTGCGGCCAACCGCATCAATCAGCCGTTCGTATTTGTTGGGGGTGTTTGTGTTCATATAGTTCACCGTGTGTCTTGCAGTGTACCACAAAACCCTCAAGGTCAGTACCCCACTGTCGGCAACAACCTCTACCCTGCCCGCCACAATCATTGACACGCCGCATTCCCTTGGGTGTGCTGAAATGCGGATAGGACATATCAGTGGCGTTTTGCAAACAATCTGATACAGTCGCGTTTATTCAGCGATAACCCAGTACAGGTCACTGCATGACACCAATTGAACAACACATTCGAAATTTGGCGCAGCAACACAACATTACATCAGACGTCACTTCGTTGGATGACATGGGAAACGCCATCACCCGCTTGGCGGGGGACGAAGTGGTGTTGGACGAGGTGGAAATGCTCATTATTCATTTGGGCCAACAGGGTCATATTACAGGAAAAGAAGCTTTGACCTTAATTTCAAATTGGCACAATCACAAAGACAAACAATGACAAAATTGATTGTTTTCGCCAATCCTGAGGATGTTGAAAGCGCAGTTGTTGACGCTTTGCAGCAAAAATCTTCCGCCAACGTCTTAAGCCAACTGGCTTTTGCGCATCCGTTTTTGGACGGCAATGGCCGGGCTGTTTTTGTGCTGTTTGCCGAACACCACCGCCGCCACAAAAAATTGGTGCGTTTTGACCACATTTCCAAGGGCGACTTGGGGCATGCTCTGGGAAAATCGATTGCGGGTCATCCACAACAATTGAGCAAAATTTTACACGATCACACCGTGCGTTTCCCGTTTGCAGTTCCTGACGGCGAACGTGTGTCTCGGGTGTTTTCCGCAATTGATTGGTCCGGAGACGGGCACACTACAGCGTACGAAGCCCAACCCACTTTTCTGCACAAAATTGTCTCCCGGTTTACAAAACGGTAACGTGTTGCGTGAATATAGGGTGAGGTGTCTACATTTTGCGTGACGTGGACAACGTTGGGACGGCAACTTCCGCCATCAACGTTTCGTGCAATTTGTCGGCGTCCCATCGCTGCAGCAAAGTGGTTTTCCATATTTCAATGTGCGGACCACTGTGTTTGTCCAATATACTCAACACTTTAGGAACGTCACACAGGGGGTACAGCACGTCCACAACATCTGCGCGGCGCATGTTGCACGCCTCAGCCATCGCTATGTTGCGCATTCTTCGGTCGGATTTGGGCGCCAACACAGCAACCTGATCGACCCAGTTGCGCTCAATGGCTGTATCCAATGCATAATCAGGCACCACCTTCATTCGTTGAACAAGACTTTTCACCGCAACGAGGTCGTTGCGTTCAACAGCTTCAATCAGCAGCGCGTATGTGTTGGGTGTATTCATATGCGTATTCACCGTGTATATTGCAGTGTACCACGAAAACCACCAAAGGTCAGTGGGTGCGGTTGGTGGCGGAATCACCTCATCAGCAAAATACAAGCGTTCCACCTTCACATTTTGTGTTTGCTCGCGGGTGTAATCGATTGCTTCCACTGCTCAAAGTAAGGCTTTAAAGGTTGTGGCAGGCTTTGTTCAAATTTTTCGTTGAGCGGATAATGCGGCATTTTCAAATGCACCAAGTGCAACACCAATTCCCCTTGCGTGCGGTCTTTATCTTTTTTCAACGGATCACGTTGGGGTTTATCAGCCAACCACAGTTTTTGCAACGCAAAATAACGGGGGTCGGGCGCGACAATCCGCAACGGACGATTGGTGGTGTCATACAGCAATTGCTCCACGGGGTCGCCCAACAGCAACCACTCTTGCTCTTCCAAAGGAATGGAACGGAATTTTTCTTTGGGCGAAATTTTACCCACCAAACTGGGGGCAATGAGCATTTCCACTTCATCGCTTTTGGCGTTGCGCGCTTGGAAGGGGCGTTCACTGTTAATGGTGTAGGTGCTGTCCACGCGTTTGAGCACTTCAAACAACGTAGAGGGCGTGCGCGTATTGTCAATCAGATCCGGGGCTTTGTTGGTCCAACTTAAGTCAAAATCACGGGTGGCGGTCACGTCCCCCACCAAATACACTTGTGCCTCCATTAAATACGCGTGCAAGGCGTTGGTGCCCACCACTTGGACACTGCCCAAAAAACCACAGACATCCATTTCCCGCAACAGTTCGCCGCCGGTGTCCATCATTTTAGGAAAGCGAAACGCGTTGTACTGCCGGTAACGCTCCAACAGGTCCTCCCAGGTGGATTTGGCCAAGGCTTTGTACTCTTGATGGGTGGCGTACAACTCTTCGGTCTCGGGGCTGCGAGGGCCTAAAGATGTCCCATTTCCATTGCCATCAAACATACGGTATAACGATTTGCGATCATCTGGGCCTTTCCACTGTAAGCGCCCCGGCGCAATAAAACGTTTGGCTTCCACCCATTGTTCGTAGGGGGTGCGCAAATTGATTAAGAAACGTTTGGAGTCTTCGCTAAAATCTTTAAAATGTGCCATGATAATTCCTTTATTTTTTAACAATGTATCCCTTTTAAATCAAAATGTCAATAATAAGGGGTACATTGTGGTGTACATCATATTTTCCTTTAAAACTTTAAATAATGGCGTGAGATCCTTTTAACGATTACAGAAAAAACGGCTATCTGCAAAACATTCACCGTTTGCCGCTGGAGGATGGTTTGCTACAAAACAATCTAAGGTCAAAGACGTCCCTCACATTTTCCGCACACCCTGGGGGTTGACCACACCACCCAAAGACTGTTCTAAGCGTTGTTTTTGCTGGTAGGCGATGGCGTGTTCCAAAAATTCGTACAACTGAGGATTACGGTAGGTGTTTTTGAGTGTATCCAAGGCCTCATTGGGATCGCTGACGGGAAGCAGCAGATCAACGCAGCGTTGGTTGCCCGACACCACGGCCGAAGACAAAGCCATGCTGTTGCGCGCGCAGGGGTTGGACACAGGGATCAACAATTGGACACATTCGGCGTGCCCTTCCCCCGCCGCCCTAATCAACGCCTGATCGTGCGTCAATTCGGAGCGCGAAAGAAGCATTTTTAAACAGGGAAGCCGATTATTGGTCGCGGCCACCTCAATCATTTTTTGGATGTCCGATGGCAAAGGGTTGGAATCTAAAAATCGTTGCACGCCCGCAACCCGTCCCGATCGCACGTCATCCATAATTTGCGGGGTGATAAAATGCAAATCAACACACTTCCCTGGTTTGTCCCCATTTTGAAGCGCGTCCACCCCACTTGACCTCCGATGGGAGTTCAACCGCTCACGGAATGTGGCTCTCCAAACATCCATGAACCAACTCGTAAAATTCTCCATCATGCTTAGCACCGCGTCAATATCGCACAGAGGGTACAAAAATTCCACAGTGGTGGTGTTTTGGATGCTGCACGCGTTGACCAGGGCTTTGTTGCGAATGTTTTCGTCGGTGTACGGCAGCAAAGCCTGAAGCGTGTCCAAATTTTTATCAAAAGTGGTGTAGCGAAAAGCTTGGCCAATTGCAACGCGATCGCACTTGGGCGCCAAAAGACCGATCTGATCCGCTCTTTTGTGTCGGACGGCGTTGAGCAACACGTGGCCAGGAACGTGATCAATGTGTTCCAGAAAGCGGACCACCGCAGAGATGTCCCCGTGTTCAACAGCGTCGTAGAGATCTTCGATATTGGTCATGGGGCTCGGCAATATGTGGAAATAGGAGTGTAGCATACGTGGGGAAAACGCAACCCCTTGGGGTATTGAAATGTATACACCGCTATAACGAAAATCTGATACACTGCTGATGAGCGCAACGCATCGGATTTGGAATGACCCCAGACCACCATACCCAATTGGTTGAAGCTGCCCGCAACGGAAACGCAGACGATGTGCGTCGTTTTATTCCCTTATGTGATCCCAAATACAACCACAGCGAAGCGTTGTGCGCGGCCGCAGAAAACGGGAACGCGGAGTGTGTGGCGTTGCTCATTCCACTGTCCGACCCCAAAGCCCAAGGCTATCACCCCTTGCGTTTGGCCTGTATGAACAACCATATTGAGTGCGTTCGGCTTTTTCTTCACTCCACCCCCAACGACGACAAAAGTCTGGCTTTGCACGAATGCGTGAGGCACCAACATTTCGAATGCCTCGAACTGCTCATCCCTTTGTGCGCCCTTCACGCGCACAACGGTTTGCCGTTACGCACGGCGGCGCACGAGGGATACACATAAGGGGTGCGTTTGTTGATCCCGCTGACCGATTTGGACGCCCGCACAGGGGCGTTGGTGGAGGCAACCTCCGCAGGTCAGGTGGATTGCATAAAAGAGTTGTACCCCGTCAGTGATCCACTGGAGGCTTTGCGGCGCATTCAAAGGGGTTATCCCAAAGTGAACACAGGTTGGGAAGCGCTGGAGCGCCTGATCGCCCAAGAGCAAAACCACACACTTTGGGCGGCGGTGGAGAATGGGAGTGGGCAGAAGGACCACGCGCGGAAAATGTGAGGCGGCACAATTTTGTCACCATGACCCCAATTCGCACCGCCCAAAACGGACACAACGATAATTAGATTTTCCGCTGAGATGTTTGGGTGACCGACGGCAATTGCGCAACAAGTATCTCCCGCAATTTCTGATCATCCATTCGTTGCTGGAATACGGTGGCCCAAAACAGACACCGTTCACCTACGTAAGGGTTCTGGATTAACTCGTCAATAACGCGCGGAATATCGCACAACGGATACAAGATCTCGATGGCAGCCTCACGATCCCTTCCGCACGCCAGATAAAGGGTGTAATTGCGTGTGTTCAAGTCGGTGTACGGCAAAATGGCGTTAAGCATATGGGGGTTGACGGGAACACCCACAATCGCGGCGTGCAACCCACGACGAATATTTTCGGGGGTGCACTGGGGCGCCATAGCAATCACTTGATCCAAGAGATTGTCCTTAACATATTCCTCAAATAGATACTCTGGGGAGTTCAAAATATCATTGACAATCTCTTGGGCGGCGGCCTCGTCCTTCCGAAGAAGAGCGGCGAGCAACTCCGGGGGACAAATCCGTTTGGCAAGAAGAGAGGTGAGACCTTCAATCATAATGAACTCCCGTGGTGGGCAAAAGTGTATAGAGTGAACACATAACGGTCAGGGGGCGGATGGATTCAATGAGAGGAGCCGGTGAAAAACCCCACACGTGTCCCCTCAACACTTCTCATTCCGACCGTTCAACCGCGTGTTTTTTCCGAACTTTGCGGCGTTTGATTTTGGGTGGGGCCACCACTTTGCTGGGTTTTGCGGCTTGTTTGAGGTGGTCGGGCATCCACTTCCACGCACTGCTGTTGGTGGTGGACACGTACCAACGTTTGGAAATGTTGTCCCACCGAGCACCAGCGGCTTTGGCCTTGTCTTTTTGCGCAAAAGGCACGTCTAAGTAAATCCGTTGGAATGACGCAGAACGGCAGGCTTCGGAGCAATACGCCTTGGTCGGGGAGCGTTCAAAGGGTTTTAAACAAATCGGGCAGTCGGTGGTGGCGGTCATCGGCAATCCTGGGTTTTCATGTGTTACACCGGTTTTACCAAAAAACCGACAACGATCAAGGTGTTTGGCGCGCTGCAAGCTTCAATATTTGGCCACCACCCACAATCTCACATGTTGGTGCGCTTGTGGACGCTTTGGCCGATCCCATCACCGCCTGGCCGACGAGGTTCACAACGATCAAGTGGAAACACACATTTCTTTACGAAACAGAGATGTTTGATACAATTGATAAATCCACTCAATTTATAAGGTTTTCATGAATATCGATAAAGTCTTGATCGCCAACAACAAACGAACCACCCTTTTGCAATCGATTGAAAAACACAGCGCAAAGCGCAGGTGGATTCAAATTGGCCTTATTGCCGCTTGGGCCGGAAGTATCGCTGTTGAAGCCACTGCGCCCAACTTCGCTCCCACAACGGTGGGCGTAGTGCACACAGCAAGTGTTGCCGCATTGCTGGCCATTTGGGGGGCAAAAGCGCTGCGGAACAAAAAACTCAAAAAACTTGAAACCACCATTATTGAAGCAGGCAACAAAAAAGAGCAACCCAAAGCAACACAATTGAACAGCGCAGAGAAACAGGCCAAAAAAGTGAATTGGGCGTACAATTTAACTGGGGTTGCGGTGGGAATTTGGGGATGCCAAGCCATCGTTGCGTTGGTGCCCGAACTTGTTGGTGTTTCTGTTCTTCAAACAGCTGTGTTGTTTGGCTCTGTGATTGTTGCCCGGCGTTTGAGTTCCAAGCACTACGAACAACAGCACACAGCGCAATACGAACGCTACCAATTGGCCAATAAAATTGCCCAACGCCACAATGTTGTTCCGGCAGAACCAAAAGTTGCGGCTGCCAAGTTGAAGTAACATCAAAACATTGTGTCACTGCAAAAGCCATGGATTTCCATGGCTTTTGTGTTGGGTGAAACTCAAATGTATTGATGCACGCAATTGAGTGTGAACATGATGAGGTCTCATTGGATATACTGCACCATGTTGACCCTGTGAGGGCACCTGAACAAAATGTGAGACGGGTCACATTTTATTTTTATGGGGGTTTTCTGATTTGTGATGAAACTCATTCAACGCTGTTTGTACAACTTCAGGATCAGCATCAAAGCTCCCATCTTTCATGCGAACGGGGTATTCGTTTCGCACAGCACGAATGTCTGCTCGCTCCTCGTTGGAAAGTTCGGGGCGAAACAGATCCAAGAAAGACCCATTTTTAACCACCGGTTTTTCATGCACATCAGGAGTAACATGGAAGCAGCCCCCTTTGGTCATGTGTACGGGGCGTTCATCTCGCAGAGATTGAATTTCTAAGCGCTCTTTTTCGGAGAGTTTGGGCCGAAAAAAATCGAAAATCTTGGACAATATTGACATAAGAGTTCCTTGTGTGGCATGGATTGAGTATAACACAGTTTGTTCATACGCAAACCATGTGTTGAACCATCGCCATTAGAATATACGCTGCCCTTTTGCGGGTTGTGAATTGTGAAGTGGGTCACGAAATTGAAGATTGGGGTGGGATATGGATTGACCAGGGGAAGGACCGGAAGGAACAAATAGCTTATTTTTCTTATTACTGAAACGAATTAAGCCCACCATCCAAGTTTTGATGCAGAATGTGTCTTTTCCAATTGCACCCTCTTATACTTTGTGTTGGCCAACAGTTTCCCCGTGGCGGCGGGCAATCTCATTGACAATCAGTGCACGGTCGTGCGCCATCACCTTGTGGTTAATGTGCAGCACAGTGGCCAGCAAAAAGGCAAAACCACTGACCCCCATCAGGCAAACTCCGGCAATGGAAAACCCTGCGCTCATCCAAGCCAAAGTGTATGCCCCCGCCCACAAAAGGCCCATCACCGCAATGATCACAAGTTTTGCGTTGTATACATGTGTGATCTGACGCTCAAGCGCAAAAAACCTCTGGTGATCGGTGGCTGCACCTTGGGTCAGGATGTATTGTTTTTCGGCGCGTTGCAGGCACAACTGTTGGGCGTTGCGCGCAAACACTGCAACAGCCAACGCCGACACGACAACGATTTGGGCAATGAGTGTGGGGGTGGAGGTGAACGCGCCCACCAGGCTCATCAGCAACACAGCGGCAAAGCCCAACATATAGCCGTAGCCCATCGTCACTTTTTCCCGTTCGACCACCAGCGAGCCCAATTGGACATCCAAAAAGCGGTTTGTGGTGTTGGCGCGCAACGATACGATGGTGTTCCAGGTGCTGTCCATACATTCTCCTATGCAATACCCAGATGATACACCCCAATGGGGGCAAAGGTGTTAAAACAACGCTAAACGGTCAAAAATATATGTTTTACCTTGTTGCAGGTTGTGAATTGTGAAGTGGTTCACGGAATTGAAGATTGGGTGGGGGTTGGGCGGGAATGTGGATTGACGATGGGCAAGGGTGGGGTATAGGTGAGGGAATTTTGGGTGATTTGGAGTGGGTAATGATTAAACAAATAGAAGATCAAATGTTAAAGATTGCTATATCTAGCTACAACCTCTGTCTTATAAAAGACAATTATGTAAATTTCGAA
>OBJT01000138.1_pt1 | contig 18468 bp, 17 predicted proteins | sample 1519861 | NCBI WGS metagenome assembly OBJT01 (sample SAMN02401118, study PRJEB22541) | soil metagenome, isolate JX
AAACACGTAAGTAATCAGATAAAATATCAATGAGTCATAAGGCTCCGGATCTGCACGTCCATCAATGGAGAGGGTGAGTTGATTAGCAATATTATGACTTACATGGTTCCAGACTAGTCGGTGAATCAATTCATTTACAGGCTGTTGTAAACATAAAACACCCGATACTACCAAGCTAAATATCATTAAAAGGGCTTTACGGGCAAGTTGTGCCATTGGCCACCACCTCAATTGTTCCGTAAGATTTTAATCCAGCCATGCCCGGTACCCAGATCTTATTTGTTCGTAATAACCCTTGCCTTATCCGTTGAAAATCAACGTAGTGAGGTAATGTTATACAACCCTCTGAAATACTTCCAGGATGCAAGCGAAATTGGCCTCTTTCGACGCCTTTAATCCACGTATAATCGTCGATTTGATTATCATCGCGATATAAAGCAAACCATTCTGAGTGGTCGTTCCCCGTCCATAAGTCCTTAACGTAATTCTTCAATTGGTTCAACTTGCCGCCCATAGCTCGATCAACAACCCAATATTTACCCGGTGGAATCGGCCCCTGGCCAGGAATATGAGCACAGCCTCCATGATTTCTGTAACCCCCTTGACCAGAAAAAGCCATAAACTCCCCCATGCCTAAGATCTTCAATGGCGACCAATGTGCATCATTGACCGTAAATTTCCCTTCAATTGGCATGCCGCGAACCTCCCTGTTGGTTGACAAGGGTTACCATATCAACAAGGAATTATTTATTTTGGTTAATACTTTAAAAAATGGCGGACTCTCACAAAAACAACTTAATAATTTAAATAGACATTTTTTAATAAAACATCCTCGCTGTATTTTGCTCATGGTTCAGACATAAAAAAACACCCTGCTCGCTCAGCGCCAGCAGGGTGTTGATATTTTTACGCTAACTGGCACTTATGAGTTCCAGCTATCAGTGAACGTTATCCAGAACTTACTTAGCAGCAGCGAAGCGTGCAGCTGCTTCGTCCCAGTTCACCACGTTCCAGAACGCTTTGATGTAATCAGGACGTTTGTTCTGATACTTCAGGTAGTATGCGTGTTCCCACACATCCAGACCGATGATTGGCTCACCAGATGCGCCAGAGATGGCTTCGCCCATCAGTGGGCTATCCTGGTTTGCGGTAGAAACCACAGCCAGCTTATCGCCTTTTTTCACCAGCCACGCCCAGCCTGAACCGAAACGGGTGGTAGCAGCTTTCTCAAATTCAGCCTGGAAAGCTTCAACGCTGCCGAAATCTTTTTCGATAGCGGCTTTCAGTTCGCCTTGCAGGCTGGTGCCCAGTTTCAGGCCTTTCCAGAAGAAGCTGTGGTTAGCGTGGCCGCCTGCGTTGTTACGCAGTGGACCTTTTTTGTCTGCTGGCAGCTGATCCAATTTAGCGATCAGTTCTTCAACCGGCAGGTTAGCGAATTCGGTACCTTCCAGCGCTGCGTTAGCGTTGTTGACGTAAGCCTGGTGGTGTTTAGAGTGATGGATTTCCATCGTCTGCTTGTCGAAGTGTGGTTCCAGTGCGTCGTATGCGTAAGGCAGGGATGGCAGTGAATAACTCATGTTCTTCCTCTCCATTTAGTGTTTTACAGCATCACCTTAACAGGGTGCCGCGTAAGCAGTCGGATCATTATAGTTAAAATCATGATCGGGAAAAGGGTTATCAATGCCTTAGTAATGATAAGGATTTGATGAATCTGGGAAAAGCACCGCACGCAGGGTTACACCTTGTGTGTGCCGGGTCGCCATTGAGGGCGACCCGGAACATCATCCTGATACCGCTGGGGTATTTTAGCGACCCAATTCGGTCAGTGACTTGTCCAACGCGCCCACCAGCCAGTCGATGTCTGCTTCCTGGAACGCCAACGGCGGACGCAGTTTCAGCACGTTGCCATACGGCCCAGCCACGGATGTCAACACGTGGTGATCGCGCAGCTTCTCAGTGAGGTCCAGCGCCAGCGCTTTGTCTGGCGTTTTGCTATCACGGTCTTGCACCAACTCAAAACCAATAAACAGACCCGCGCCACGGACATCGCCGATACTGTCATGGCGATCCATCAACTTCTGCAACTCTGCAAGTAGCTTGGCACCCACCACGCGGCTGTGTTCCTGTAAGCCCTCTTCTTTAATGACGGTCAACACCGCTTGGGCGGCCGCCATCGCCACGGGATTACCTCCGAAAGTGTTGAAGTAAGGGATATCATCGCTGAACGCGGCCAGCACATCACTCTTCGCCAGTAGGCCAGAAACCGGAATACCGTTGCCCATGGGTTTACCCGTGGTGATGACGTCTGGCACCACGCCGTGACGTGCAAAGCCCCAGAAGGCATCGCCGGTTCGGCCAAAGCCTGGCTGCACTTCATCAGCAATAAAAATACCGCCGTTGGCGTGCACCACATCCACTGCTTTTTGCAGGAAGACCCGAGGATTCGGTAACACACCGTCAGAAGAGAAGATTGAATCCGCGAGGAAGCCAGCAAACTTAATGCCGTGCGCTTTCATGTCATCGATCTGTTTCTGGATTTCGTTGGCAAACCATTCGCCGAGATCCGGTGCATTGACGCGGTAGGCATCGGGCGGTGAAACCAGCCGCGTGGTGGCCGCCAGAGGCTGGCCGCTACCCAGTGCTGGAGAGACGCCGGAGGTGAGATCGCTGGTGCCGTGATAGGCCTCCTGCGACACAATAATCCCGGTACCGCCGCTATAGGCACGCGCGACGCGGATCGCCAAATCGTTCGCTTCCGACCCGGTACACATATACATGGCACGGTCGATGGCGTCTGGCGTGGTTGCCAGCAGCTCTTCGGTGTAATCCAGAATACGTTCGTGCAGATAACGGGTGTGGGTATTCAGCATCTTCATCTGCTGGTTTACCGCTTCAATCACCGCTGGATGGCAGTGACCAATGCTGGCCACGTTGTTGTACACGTCGAGGTATTTATTACCTGCGGCATCCCACAGATACTGCCCTTCACCGCGCACCAGATGCACCGGCTTACGATAAAACAGGCGATATGACTCGCCCAACACTTTGCTGCGCTTGTCTGTCAGCTGGCGGGTTGCCGCATCCAGACCGTCGGCGTGCTCAGCACGAAAACTGTTGGTGTCCATGATGGTGGAACGTGTAGCCATGGTAACTCCCGTTGCGAAGGTGAAAGGGGTGCATGATGTGTGACCGTTGTCACTATCATGCCTGCTTTAACAACAAATGCAACCAAATACACAAATACAACCAAATACACATGACGCCGTGATGACACTCAGGTAAGCTTAGGCCCAGATGATTACGTTACAGGGAAAAGTCATGCTGCAGGAAACCCGCTTACACCGCATTCGTGCCCTACTGACCACGCAGCATCAGGTCAGCACCGAGCGCATCATTAAAGAGTTGGGTATTTCCCGGGAAACGGCGCGGCGCGACATCATTGAACTGGAAGCACAGGGTCTAGCACGCCGCGTACACGGGGGATTGGTGGCCGTGGATAGCCAGCCGGAGCCGCCGTTACAGGTACGTCGCAACGCGCAGGCAAGAGAAAAACGCGCCATTGCAGTCGCGGCCGCACAGCATTTGCAGCCGGGACAGACGCTGTTTCTGGATGCCGGCACCACCACCACCATGCTGGCTGAAGAACTGCGCACCATGTCTGGTCTCACCATCATCACCAACAGTTTGCAGGCGGCGTTGGCTTTGAGCGCCGCTGAAGAGCATGACACGCTGAATAATCAGGTGATTCTACTCGGCGGTATGATGATGGCGGGCGCACAGCAAACGCGGGGGGAGATGACAGTCGGTGAAATTTATCGCTACCGCGCCGATGTCGCTTTGCTGTCGCCAGTCGGCATTGATGCAAAAAACGGTGCCAGCAGTTTCCATCCACACGAAGCCGCGATTGCCCGCGCTATGGTGCAGCAAGCCCATCGCACCCTGTTATTAGCTGACCACAGCAAACTCGGCTTGATGAGTCGCACAGTGTACGCGCCGATTAATGAAGTGGATCTGCTGATCTGCGATAGCGGACCCGCCAAAGCGGGCGCGCTGGCGGCGTTACAGCAAGCATTGCCACAGGTGCAGGTGGTTTAACGCAAGCGCTGAGGATGGCTATAAACCGTGGCGCGTCCTGGCTTACTGAATCCCACCAGCGTCAGATTGCAGCGCTCGGCAACCTCCACGGCAAGCTGCGTCGCCGCCGAAACCGCGAACAAAATCTCTACCCCGCACATCGCCGACTTCTGCACCATTTCATAGCTGGCGCGGCTGGAGACCAGCACGGCACCCTGCTGCCATGGCTGCTGACTACGATGGCCCAACAATTTATCCAGCGCCACATGACGGCCCACATCTTCACAACCACCGAGTAATTCCCCTTGTGGCGACATCCAAGCCGCAGCGTGCGTACAACCGGTAAGATTGCCGATGGGCTGATAATCGCGCAGTTGTGCCAAACCCGCATCGAGATTGGCCAGAGCAAAGGTTTGGGTAAACGGCAGAGGTTGCAGCGGCTTGCCGATTTGGTCGAGTTGCTCCACGCCACACACGCCGCAGCCGGTGCGTCCCGCCATCGCGCGGCGCTGCTCTTTTAGTGCCATAAAGCGACGACTGGAGAGTTCGATTTGCACTTCGATACCGTTGCAGCCCGGTACCAGATCCATTCCAAAAATCTCTTCTGGCTTATCAATAATGCCCTCTGAGAGCGAGAAACCGAGCGCAAACGCCTCCAAATCATTGGGCGTCGCCATCATCACCACATGAGAAATACCGTTGTACACCAGCGCGATGGGCACCTCTTCGGCTAACCAATCGGTTTCAGCCAAGGTGATATCGCGCCGTTGTCTGACCTGCGCCTGCGCTGCGCCTTTGATCTCACTCACACTCTGGTGACTTTCTTGTGCTTTTACTTTCACTTTGCTCGCCTCAACCAACAACCACACAAATGCAGTGGTATTATTTCGCTGCTATTCTCTCACTGTTAGTTGGGTCATTGTGAGCCTCGATCCAACCCTCAGCAAAAATAAAAATGTGTAGCCATGTCGAAAGGATATTCCATGAACGTCAGCCGAAGAAAATTCTTCAAGATTTGCGCTGGCGGTATGGCAGGGACAACGGCAGCACTCCTCGGCTTTACGCCAGGGGTAGCGCTGGCGGAGACACGACAGTACAAGCTGCTGCGTGCCCGCGAAACCCGTAATACCTGCACTTACTGCTCAGTGGGCTGTGGCTTATTAATGTACAGCCTCGGTGACGGCGCGAAAAACGCCAAAGAGACCATTTTTCACATTGAGGGCGACCCGGACCATCCGGTGAGCCGTGGTGCATTGTGCCCGAAAGGCGCTGGCCTGTTGGATTTTGTCCACAGTGAAAGCCGCCTGCACTACCCAGAATACCGCGCGCCAGGTTCAGATAAATGGCAGCGCATTAGCTGGGATGACGCCTTTGACCGCATCGCCAAATTGATGAAGGCCGACCGCGACGCCAACTTTATCGCACAAAATGCCGCGGGTGTGACGGTCAACCGCTGGCTCTCGTCTGGCATGCTGTGTGCTTCGGCCTCCAGCAATGAAACCGGCTACTTAACCCAGAAATTTACCCGATCGCTCGGCATGTTAGCGGTCGACAACCAGGCACGCGTTTGACACGGACCAACGGTAGCAAGTCTTGCTCCAACATTTGGTCGCGGTGCGATGACCAACCACTGGGTCGACATCCGTAATGCCAACCTGATCGTTGTGATGGGCGGTAACGCCGCTGAAGCGCATCCTGTGGGATTCCGCTGGGCGATGGAAGCCAAGATTCACAACAAAGCCAAATTGATTGTTATCGATCCGCGCTTCACGCGTACGGCATCGGTGGCAGACTTTTACACGCCAATTCGTTCCGGCACCGACATCGCTTTCCTGTCGGGCGTGCTGCTGTGGCTGATGCAAAATGACAAAATCCAGCATGAATATGTGCAGGCGTACACCAACGCCAGCCTGATTGTGCGCGAGGATTATCATTTTGAGGACGGCCTGTTCAGCGGCTACGACGAAGCCAATCGCAAATATGACAAAACCAGCTGGAACTACGAGCTGGGTGATGACGGCTTTGCCAAACGCGATGACAGCCTGCAACATCCACGCTGTGTGTGGAATCTCCTCAAGCAACACGTCAGCCGCTACACGCCAGAAATGGTGTCACGCATCTGTGGCACGCCGAAAGAGGACTTCCTGCACGTCTGCGAGCTGTTGGGTGAAACCAGCGTACGCGATCGTACCACCTCGTTCCTGTATGCATTGGGCTGGACGCAGCACTCGGTTGGTGCGCAGAACATCCGCACCATGGCGATGATCCAGCTGTTGCTCGGCAACATGGGCATGGCGGGGGGTGGCGTCAATGCGCTGCGTGGACACTCCAATATTCAGGGGCTGACCGATCTTGGTCTGCTGTCGCAAAGCCTGACCGGCTACATGACGTTGCCGTCGGAGAAACAGACCGATCTGCAAACCTATCTCACCGCCAATACGCCGAAAGCCACCCTGCCTGGCCAGGTGAACTACTGGAGCAACTACCCGAAATTCTTTGTCAGCATGATGAAGGCTTTCTACGGTGACAAAGCGCAGGCCGAGAACAACTGGGGCTTTGACTGGCTGCCCAAATGGGACAAAGGCTACGACGTCTTGCAGTACTTCGAAATGATGTCGCAGGGGAAAGTGAACGGTTACTTGTGCCAAGGCTTTAACCCGGTGGCGTCGTTCCCGAACAAACGTAAAGTGATCGATTCGCTGTCGAAGCTGAAATTCCTGGTGACCATCGACCCGCTCAATACGGAAACCTCGACCTTCTGGCAAAACCACGGCGAGTTCAACGATGTTGATCCGGCGAAAATTCAAACCGAAGTGTTCCGCTTGCCCTCCACCTGCTTTGCCGAGGAGAACGGCTCGATTGTGAACTCTGGCCGCTGGCTACAGTGGCACTTCAAAGGCCAGGATGCGCCAGGCGAAGCACGTAATGACGGCGAAATCCTCTCCGGTATCTATCTGCGTCTGCGCGAGATGTACGCGCGCGAAGGTGGTGCGTTGCCAGAACAGGTGCTGAATATGACCTGGAACTACCTGACGCCCGACAACCCAGCCTCGGAAGAAGTGGCGATGGAGAGTAACGGCAAAGCGCTGGCGGATGTGTTCGACGACAAAGGCACACTGCTGGTGAAAAAAGGCCAACAGCTCAGCAGTTTTGCACAGTTGAAAGATGACGGCAGCACCAGTAGCGGCTGCTGGATTTTCGCCGGAAGCTGGACGCCAGACGGCAACCAGATGGCGCGGCGTGATAACACCGACCCGAGTGGCCTAGGCAACACGCTGAACTGGAGCTGGGCATGGCCGCTCAATCGACGCATTCTCTATAACCGCGCCTCGGCCGATCCACAGGGCAATCCGTGGGATCCCAAACGGCAAATCCTTAAGTGGGATGGCAGCAAATGGGGCGGCATGGATATTCCGGACTACAGCACCGCCGCACCGGGCAGCAATGTGGGGCCGTTTATCATGCAGCCTGAAGGCATGGGCCGCCTGTTCGCGCTCGACAAAATGGCCGAAGGTCCGTTCCCGGAACACTACGAGCCGTTTGAAACCCCGCTCGGCACCAACCCACTGCACCCGAACGTCATTTCGAACCCGGCAGCACGCGTGTTCAAAGACGATCTGGCGGCGATGGGTAAAGCGGAGCAGTTCCCTTATGTCGGCACCACCTATCGTCTCACCGAGCATTTCCACTACTGGACCAAACACGCGTTGCTCAATGCGATCGCGCAGCCGGAACAGTTTGTGGAGATTGGCGAGAAGCTGGCCAACCAGCTGGGCATCGTGCAGGGCGATACGGTGAAAGTCAGCTCCAATCGCGGCTACATCAAAGCTAAGGCGGTAGTCACCAAGCGTATCCGACCGCTGAGTGTCGATGGTAAAACCATCAATACCATCGGTATTCCCATTCACTGGGGCTATCAGGGTGTGGCGAAAAAAGGCTTTATCGCCAATACCCTGACGCCGTTTGTCGGTGATGCCAACACGCAAACGCCGGAGTTTAAGGCGTTCCTGGTTAACGTTGAGAAGGTGTAGGAGAACGTAGATGGCTTATCAATCACAAGACATTATCCGCCGCTCCGCCACCAATGGTTTCACGCCTGCCCCGCAGGCGCGTAATCATCAGCAGGAGGTGGCTAAGCTGATCGACGTCACCACCTGTATTGGCTGCAAAGCTTGTCAGGTGGCGTGTTCGGAGTGGAACGACATCAGGGACGAGGTCGGGCATAACGTTGGGGTGTATGACAACCCAGCGGATTTGACCGCCAAATCATGGACGGTGATGCGCTTCTCAGAAGTGGAAGAGAACGGCAAGTTAGAGTGGCTGATTCGCAAGGATGGCTGCATGCACTGTGCCGATCCCGGCTGCCTAAAAGCCTGCCCGTCGGAAGGCGCGATTATTCAGTACGCCAACGGCATCGTCGATTTTCAGTCTGAACAGTGCATTGGCTGCGGCTACTGCATTGCGGGCTGTCCGTTTGACGTACCGCGACTGAATAAAGACGACAACCGCGTGTATAAATGCACGTTATGCGTCGATCGTGTCAATGTGGGTCAGGAACCGGCGTGCGTGAAAACCTGCCCGACCGGCGCGATTCATTTCGGCAGCAAAACCGATATGCAGGCGCTGGCGGCAGAACGCGTGGCGGAGCTGAATACGCGCGGCTATGGCAATGCGGGCTTGTACGATCCGGAAGGTGTCGGCGGCACGCATGTCATGTATGTGCTGCACCATGCCAACAAACCGCAGCTTTATCACGGTTTGCCGGAGAATCCGAGTATCAGCCCGGCGGTCACATTCTGGAAAGGTATCTGGAAACCGCTGGCGGCCATCGGTTTTGCCGCCACCTTCGCCGCCTCGGTGTTCCACTATGTCGGCGTCGGTCCGAACCGAGTGGAAGATGAGGAAGACAACCTGCACGACAAAGAGGAGAGCGAAGAATGAAAAAGCGCGATCGTCTGGTGCGCTACAGCGCACCGGAACGCATCAATCACTGGATTGTCGCGTTCTGTTTTGTCTTTGCCGCCTTGAGCGGGCTGGGTTTCTTCTTTCCGTCCTTCAACTGGCTAATGCACGTGCTGGGGACGCCACAACTGGCGCGAATTCTGCATCCCTTTGTTGGTGTCGTGATGTTTGCTGCTTTCATCATCATGTTCCTGCGCTATTGGAAACATAATCTGATCACGCGTGATGACCTGGTGTGGGCGAAAAACATCCACAAAATCGTCCGTAATGAAGAGGTGGGTGATACCGGCAAATACAACTTCGGGCAGAAGTGTGTGTTCTGGGCTGCTATCATCAGCTTAGTCATGCTGCTGGTGAGCGGGATTATCATTTGGCGTCCTTATTTCGCGGGCGCCTTTGCCATTCCGCTGATTCGCGCCGCTCTGGTGGTGCATTCGGTCTCAGCTGTGGCACTGATCGTGGTGATTATGGTGCATATCTACGCGGCCCTATGGGTCAAAGGCACCATTACCGCCATGGTTGAGGGCTGGGTTCCGGCTGCGTGGGCGAAGAAACATCACCCGCGCTGGTATCGCGAGCAGCGCCAACGCCAAACACAACAGGAAAAACGTCCCTGATGAGTATTCGCATCATCCCGCAGGACCAGCTGGAGAAAGGCGAAAAAAACACGGCGGCACAGATTCCGCCGTTGCTTTTTCCTCGGCTGAAAAATTTATACAGCCGCCGTGCGGCACGTTTGCGTGAGCTGGCAGCGAAGAACCCGCTCGGCGATTATTTGCGCTTTGCCGCCGTGATCGCGCAAGCGCAGGAAATCGTGCTGTATGATCACCCGCTACAGGTCGATTTACGCCAGCGTCTGGCAGAAAGCGCCGAGCTGGGCAAACCGCCACTCGATATCCATACCTATCCACGCGATGCACACTGGCAGCGCCTGCTGCATTCGCTGATTGCTGAGCTCAAGCCAGAGATGAGCGGCCAGGCGTTGGCGGTACTGGAGAATCTGGAAAAAGCCTCCGCCTCGGAGTTGGAAGGCTTGGCCAGCGCGTTGCTGGAAGGTGAGTTTGCACAGGTTAGCAGCGATAAGTCGCCGTTTATCTGGGCGGCATTATCGGTGTACTGGGCGCAGATGGCAGCACTGATCCCCGGTAAAGCCCGCGCAGAATACGGTGAGCATCGCCAGTTCTGCCCGGTGTGCGCCAGTGTGCCGGTGACCAGCGTAGTGCATATGGATGTCGGTCAGCAGGGCTTGCGCTATCTACACTGTAATCTGTGCGAAAGTGAATGGTACGTGGTGCGCAGCAAGTGCTCCAACTGCGAACAGACGCGCGATCTGCACTACTGGTCACTCGACAGTGAAAAAGCCGCGGTGAAAGCCGAAAGCTGTGGTGACTGTGGCACCTACCTGAAGATGCTGTATCAGGAGAAGGATCCGGCCGTCGAACCCGTGGCCGATGATTTGGCTTCCTTGGTGTTGGACGCACGCATGGAGCAAGAAGGATTCGCGCGCAGCAGTTTGAATCCGTTTATGTTTCCAGGGGATTAATGCGTTGAATTCCCGGTGCGCATTAATGCGCACCCTACGAAACATTGGGGTCACCGGGCAACCGTAGGATCACCGTTACGGCGAGCATCAACCAGGCGACCCTCATCAATGCCGTACACCACCCTTTAACACGGAGGCGTTCAATGAAACTGATTGGCAGCTATACCAGCCCTTTTGTACGCAAAATCTCAGTGATCCTGCTGGAAAAAGGTCTGGTGTTCGAATTCGTTAACCAGTCGCCCTGGGTTGAAGAGAGCCACGTGCCGCAGTACAACCCGTTGGGCAAAGTCCCGGCGTTGGTTGACGACAATCATCTCACCTGGTTTGACTCCTCCATTATTGCTCAGGCGATCGAACTGCGCGGCGATGCCCCTGCGTTGCTCCCCGATGATGCCCTGCTCTCGTTGCAGATCCGTCAGTTGGAAAAACTGGCGGATGGTATTAACGATGCCGCCGTGATGATTGTGCGTGAACAGATGCGTCCCGGCGATCAGCAATCCGAAGAGGTGCTGCTGCGCAACCGAGAGAAAATTCAGCGCGGCCTTGATGCCCTGGAGACAGCCGCCGCACAGGGTGAAGTGTTCAATAACGGCACCCTCAATCTGGCGGATATCGCCACCGGCTGCATGATTGGTTATCTCAATTTCCGCCGCGTGTTACCAAACTGGTGCGTGAATCGCCCGGCACTGGTGAAACTGGCAGAGACGTTGTTTAAGCGGGAAAGTTTTGCCCGTACCGTTCCGCCTTCCAGCTAAGTGATTTGATGAAAACCCTCTATACGCAACTGCCTGCTATCGACAGCCTGCTGCGCGATCCCGCTCTGCAGCCGCTGCTGATGCAATCCGGCACCGCTTTAGCTACGCGCCATCTGCGCGACATGCAGCAAGAAGCACGCACCCATATCCAGCAACATCAATCACTGCCCAGTTGGCACGCTAACTGGCCGCAGGAAGCGCAGCGCCGCATCGAGCAACAGCAACAAAGTGCACTGCGCCCGGTGTTCAATCTTACTGGGACTGTGCTGCACACCAACCTCGGTCGTGCCCCGTTAAGTGAGCGCGCGATTGAGGCCGTTACCGCCTGCCTGCGCCAACCGGTGACGCTGGAGTATGCGCTGGATGACGCCACACGCGGCCATCGTGACCGTGCCGTCAGTGAACTGCTGTGCGAACTGACAGGTGCAGAAGCGGCCTGTATCGTGAACAACAATGCCGCAGCCGTGCTGCTGATGCTGGCAGCACTGGCACCCGGTCGCGAAGTGATTGTCTCTCGCGGTGAGCTGGTAGAAATCGGCGGCGCGTTCCGCATCCCCGATGTAATGCGCCAAGCGGGCTGCCAGCTGGTTGAAGTGGGCACCACGAATCGTACCCATCTGAAAGATTATCGTACTGCCATCAGCGACAACACCAGCTTGTTGATGAAGGTGCACACCAGCAACTACCAGATTCAGGGCTTCACCCATGCGGTGTCGGAAGCCGAGCTTGTGGCGTTAGCGGCCGAACATCAACTGCCGCTGATCACTGATTTAGGAAGCGGTTCGCTGATCGACATGACTGCTTTTAATTTGCCCGCCGAGCCGATGCCGCAGCAGCTGATTGCCTCAGGTGTCGATTTGGTGAGTTTTTCCGGCGATAAACTACTGGGCGGCCCTCAAGCAGGGATTATTGTCGGCAAGCAGGCGCTTATCGACCGGTTGCAACAACATCCGCTCAAGCGTGCTTTACGCGTGGATAAAATGACGCTGGCAGCGCTGGAAGCCACTTTACAGCTCTACCGTCAGCCAGAGACATTACGGGAAGCCTTACCTGCTCTGCGTCTGCTCACCCGTCCTGCACACGACATTCTGCAGCAGGCCGAACGCCTGCTCCCGGCGCTGGAACACACGTATGGCGCGGAGTATTCACTGGCTATCGCCTCCTGTTCGTCGCAAATCGGCAGTGGATCGCTACCCGTTGAACGCTTGCCCAGTTTTGCCCTCACCTTTAGCCCCAAATCAGGTCACGGCAGTGCATTGACCGCACTGGCACAACGCTGGCGCGCCTTGCCACGCCCCGTGATCGGACGCCTTCAGGACAGCAAACTGTGGCTGGATTTTCGCTGCCTTGAAGATGAAGCGGCGCTGATACGGACCTTAACCGCATGATTATCGCCACCGCTGGACACGTCGATCACGGCAAAACCGCACTGCTGCATGCGTTAACCGGGGTCGATGCCGATCGCCTGCCAGAGGAAAAACGGCGCGGCATGACCATCGATCTCGGCTACGCCTACTGGCCGCAACAGGATGGCCGCGTGATCGGCTTTATCGATGTGCCAGGGCACGAGAAATTTCTCGCCAATATGCTGGCGGGTATCGGCGGTATTCATCATGCGCTGCTGGTGGTAGCCTGCGACGACGGCGTGATGCCGCAAACGCGTGAACATCTGCAACTGCTGAGCCTGGCTGGACAACCGCCACTCAGCGTGGCCTTGACTAAAGCGGATCGCGTCGACACGGCGCGTATCGCTGAAGTGCAGCATCAGGTGGCGGAGTTGACGCAGCAACTGGGCTGGTCGGCGACGCTGCAGTTTGTCACCAGCAGTTCCACCCAGCAGGGTATCGACGCACTGCGTCAGCACCTGAGTGAACTACGCGCGCCGGATATCGACACGGGTCGTCGCTTCCGCCTCGCGATTGACCGTGCATTTACCCTCAAAGGCAGCGGTTTGGTGGTCACTGGCACCGCCCTGGCGGGTGAAGTCAGCGTGGGCGATTCTCTGTGGCTCAGCAGTCTTAATCTGCCGGTGCGCGTGCGTTCACTGCATGCGCAGAACCAGTCAGTGACGCACGCGCAAGCCGGGGAACGCATCGCGTTAAATATCGTCGGCGATGTGGAGAAAGCCCAGATCGCGCGCGGTGACTGGCTGCTGGCACAACCGCAACCCTCGGGCAACCAGCGACTCATCGTGGCACTGCGTTTGCTACAGCCGTTAAAGAATCCCTCGCAGCCGGTACACATTCACCATGCCGCCAGCCATGTGACTGGCCGACTGAATCTGATTGCAGGTGAAATGGCGGAACTGGTGCTCAGCGAGCCGCTATGGCTGGCGGAAAACGATCGGCTGATCATCCGCGACAGCAATGCACAGCAGACACTCGGCGGCGGACGTGTGCTGCTGCTTAACAGTAAAAAACGCGGCAAGCGCCATCCTGATTATCTCGGCTGGCTGCAACAGCTGGCGGCGGCAGAAACCGATAAAGCCAGCCTGCAGGCGCATCTGGTACAGCAACCGGTCGATGTAGCCGAGCTGAGCTGGGCACGCCAGCTGAGTGACGATGCACTTAGCAACTTACTGCACAAGGTTGCGCCCGTGCGGCTTGGCAGCGCCTTAATGGCCGCTGAACAAGCTGCGGCCTGGCAGTTGCGTCTGCTGGAAGCCCTCGCTGCGTTTCACCAGCAACATCCTGAAGTGCCGGGCATCGGACGCGATCGCTTGCGCCGCGTGGCTTTGCCGCACCAGCCGCCGGAACAGGTGATCGCGCTGATTGATCAACTGCTGTCGCAAGGCCATTTGCAGCATCAGCACGGTTGGCTGCACCTGCCAGATTTCGAGCCACGTTTTAATCCGCAGGAAGAGGCGCTGTGGCAGCAGGTTGGCCCACTCTTTAGTGACCAACCGCTGTGGGTACGTGATATCGCGACCGCCAGCCAGCAAGACGAAGAAATCATTCGCAGCCTGTTGCTCACCGCCGCACGCCTCGGCCACATCACCGCGATCGTGCGCGATCGCTACTACCGCAGTGACCAGATCCAGATCTTCGCCGATCTGATTCGCCAGCGTGCCGCCAACGGTGGCAGTACCAGCGCCGCCGATTTTCGTAATCAACTTGGCACAGGACGTAAAATTGCCGTGCAAATTCTGGAGTTCTTTGACCGCAGCGGCTTTACCCGCCGCCGGGGCAACGATCACCTGCTACGCGACGCCCGCCTGTTCGACACCTCCGCTTAACCCTTCGCGTTGCTTCGCAGTTTTTACTGTAACTGCGCTGCAACGCCAATTCCGCATTGCTCAAAAATGTGCCAGGATGTAAGAATATTTCTTACATTGGGACACGATGATGGCACGTACCATGACAATCGATTTAGGCGATGAACTGCGCGAATTTGTGGAATCTCTGGTGGAGTCTGGCGACTACCGTACCCAAAGCGAAGTCGTGCGCGACTCGCTGCGTTTACTGCGGGAGAAGCAGGCGGCGTCGAAGTTAGAAACGCTGCGTCACCTTATTAAACAAGGTCTCGAAAGCGGTGAGCCTAAGCCTTTTGACGGTGAGGCGATCTTGAGACGAGCACGAGCCAGGGTAGGCATTAATGAAACGGACGATCACGATAACGCAGGACGCTGAACAGGATATTGAGGAGCTTTGGATATATGGATACTGGAAATTTGGTCGAGAGGCAGCAGAACACTACTCCCACCAGCTTTACAGCATGTTTCATAAACTGGCTGAGCACCCTATAGGCCGTAAACGAGCCGATCTAGCACAAGCGCTTAATTCATTTCCCTGCGGCCAACATATTATTTTTTATCGTATAGCGGGTGAAGAGCTGATCATTGTTCGCGTGCTTCACCATTCAAGAGAAGTGGCACATCCATTTGGAACGCGTTTCTTTTAAAACAAAAAGGGACGATCGCTCGTCCCTTTGGTTCACTTCAACACATCGCTTACTGCAGCAGAGAGATATCCGCCACTTGCAGGAACAGCGCGCGCAGTTGTGCCAACAGCGTCAGGCGGTTAATTCGCACTTCTGCTTCGTCAGCATTCACCATCACGTTGTCGAAGAAGTTATCGACCGCTTCACGCAGTTGTGCCAGCTCCACCAGCGCATCCTGATAGCGGCCTTCCGCGAAGTACGGCTGCAGTTTGTCACCCAGCGCCGTCACGAAGGTCGCCAACTGAATCTCAGCGTTCTCTTTCAGCAGTGAGGCCTGCACGCTGTCGTTCAGGGTTTCGGTCGATTTGGCCAGGATGTTAGATACGCGCTTGTTGGCCGCAGCCAGCGCAGACGCCGCTTCCAGGGTACGGAAGTGTGATACCGCTTTCATGCGTGCATCAAAATCAGCCGGACGGGTTGGACGACGAGCCAGCACCGCTTGAATAGTGTCAACGCTGTGGCCTTCTTCCTGATACCAGGTACGGAAACGACCCAACATGAAGTCGATCACCTCATCCACGACCTTGCCGTTGCTCAGCTTACTGCCATACAAACGCACTGCTTCTTCAGTCAGGGTTTGCAGGTCGAGAGGCAAGTTCTTCTCAACGATAATACGCAGCACGCCCAGCGCAGCACGGCGCAGTGCAAACGGATCTTTATCGCCTTTCGGATGCTGGCCAATGCCGAAGATGCCCGCAAGGGTATCCATCTTGTCAGCGATTGCCACAGCACAAGCCACGAGGTTTGATGGCAGCGCATCACCGGCAAAGCGCGGTTGATACTGCTCGTTCAGCGCCACGGCCACATCTTCTGCTTCGCCGTCATGACGCGCATAGTGCATGCCCATCACGCCCTGTGTATCGGTGAACTCAAACACCATGTTGGTCATCAAGTCACACTTCGACAGCAGGCCCGCGCGAGTCGCATGGTTCACATCGGCACCAATCTGTGCAGCAATCCAGCCTGCCAGTGCCTGAATGCGATCTGTTTTATCACGCAGCGTACCCAGCTCTTTCTGGAACAGCACGGTCTCCAGACGTGGCAGGTTATCTTCAAGACGCTTTTTACGGTCGGTGTTGAAGAAGAACTCAGCATCGGCCAAACGTGGGCGTACCACCTTCTCGTTACCGGAGATGATTTGCTGCGGATCTTTCGATTCGATGTTGGTCACGAAGATGAAATTTGGCAGCAGTTTGCCGTCAGCGGAGTACACCGGGAAGTACTTCTGGTCACCCTTCATGGTGTAAACCAGCGCTTCAGAAGGCACCGCGAGGAACTTCTCTTCGAATTTCGCGGTGAGCACCACTGGCCATTCCACCAGCGAGGCCACTTCTTCCAGCAGGCTGTCGCTCAGATCGGCGATGCCGCCCAACTGCTGCGCCGCGGCTTCCGCATCTGCTTTAATTTTGGCTTTACGCGTGGCGAAATCAGCCACCACTTTGCCGCGCTCCAGCAGCAGCTGTGGATACTGATCGGCGTTGTCGAGGGTGAACTCTGGCTCGCCCATAAAGCGGTGGCCGCGAATCACGCGATCGGACTGAATACCGAGAATGGTGGCCGGGATCAGCTCATCACCCAACAGCAGCGTGACGGTATGCACCGGACGCACGAACTGCACGTCACTGGCGCCCCAGCGCATCAGTTTTGGAATCGGCAGCTTGCTCAGGGCGGTGACAACCATCACAGGCAGCAGTGCCTGGGCGCTTTCGCCTTTCACTGACGCGCGATGTACCAGCCATTCGCCTTTGTCGGTGCTCAGACGTTCAGCCTGATCCACGGTGATGCCGTTACCGCGCGCCCAACCTTCAGCTGCTTTGGTGGCATTGCCATCGGCATCAAACGCGGCAGCAATCGCTGGGCCACGTTTTTCCACTTCACGATCGGCCTGCGCCGTCGCCAATTGGGCCACTTTCAGTGCAAGACGACGTGGAGAGGCAAACCAGCTCACTTCGCCGTGCGCCAAACCGGCGCCATCCAGCTCAGCGGTAAAGTGCGCTGCAAAGGCTTCTGCCAGGCTGCGCAGGGCTTTCGGAGGCAACTCTTCGGTGCCAATTTCCACCAGGAAAGTTTTATCGGTCATGGCTGCCTCTTACTTGTTTTTGTTGCACATGGGGAAACCGAGCGCCTCACGGGACGCATAATAGGCTTCTGCCACGGCTTTCGTCAGGGTGCGGATACGCAGGATATAGCGCTGACGCTCGGTCACCGAGATCGCCTTGCGTGCATCCAGCAGGTTAAAGCTGTGTGCCGCCTTCAAAATGCGCTCATAGGCCGGCAGCGGCAGCGGTTTTTCCAGCGCCAGCAGCTGCTGGGCTTCTTTCTCGTACTGCTCGAAGCAGGAGAACAGGAAGTCCACATCCGCGTATTCAAAGTTGTAGGTCGACTGTTCCACTTCGTTTTGGTGGAACACTTCGCCGTAGGTGGTTTGACCAAATGGACCGTCGCTCCACACCAGATCGTAAACGCTGTCGACGCCCTGGATGTACATCGCAAGACGCTCAAGACCGTAAGTGATCTCACCGGTAACCGGCTTACACTCCATGCCGCCCACTTGCTGGAAGTAGGTGAACTGCGTCACTTCCATGCCGTTAAGCCACACTTCCCAGCCCAGTCCCCAGGCACCCAGTGTTGGGTTTTCCCAGTTATCTTCCACGAAGCGAATATCGTGCACGGTCGGATCCAGGCCCAGCTCTTGCAGTGAACCCAGATACAGCTCCTGCAGATTGTCCGGGTTAGGTTTAATCATCACCTGGAACTGATAGTAGTGCTGTAAACGGTTCGGGTTTTCACCGTAGCGACCATCAGTAGGTCGGCGCGAAGGCTGCACATAGGCGGTCGCCATAGGCTCCGGGCCGATGGCGCGCAGGCAGGTCATTGGGTGTGAAGTGCCAGCGCCCACTTCCATGTCCAGCGGCTGGACGATGGTGCAGCCCTGACGCGCCCAGTAATCCTGCAAGGTCAGGATCAGGCCCTGAAAGGTCTTGGTATCAAACTTTTGCATGTTGAGTACGCGATAAGGGTCGATTAAAAAAGAGTGCGACAGTATACCCTTTGACCGCGGATTGTGCAGCCGGAAATCCTGGCGTGCCGATGGGTGATTTTGACGCGGTTTAGGTCGTTAAAACCCTGAGATAAGAAAATCGTATACGATTCAAACAACCACGTTCGCTGGTCCAAAAACTTCCCAATAATCTC
>OBJT01000140.1_pt1 | contig 18280 bp, 21 predicted proteins | sample 1519861 | NCBI WGS metagenome assembly OBJT01 (sample SAMN02401118, study PRJEB22541) | soil metagenome, isolate JX
GATGAACTGTAACGATCCTGACATCACCGAAGAGAGCTACATGCGCGTGATTTACAGTAAAACTGCGCGCCTGTTCGAAGCCGCTTCCCAGGCTTCAGCCATTCTAGCGGAAGCCACGCCAGCCCAAGAAAAAGCGCTGCAGGATTATGGACGCTATTTGGGTACGGCTTTCCAGCTCATTGACGATTTGCTCGATTACAGCGCCGATGGCGAAACACTCGGAAAAAATACCGGTGATGACTTGAGCGAAGGGAAACCTACGCTGCCACTGCTGCACGCCATGCATAACGGCTCGCCTGAACAGGCCCTGATGATTCGCAAAGCGATTGAAGAAGGCAACGGTCGCCATTTGCTGGAGCCGGTATTGGCCGCAATGCAGCAAACAGGGTCACTGGAATGGACGCGTCAGCGTGCCGAAGAAGAAGCAGACAAAGCCATTGCAGCACTCCAGGCGCTGCCAGAATCACCCTGGCGCAGCGCACTAGAAGCGCTAGCGCACATGTCGGTACAGCGTGACTTCTGATTCATTCATAGCGGGGCACACTCGTCCCGCTTTGCTCTCCTCCCCTCGTTTTTAATTTCTCTCTCTCGTTGCTTCTGTTGCAGCATATTTGCGAAACGCCGCGCAGTTTCATATTGCGGCACAACAATTACTGGAAACTTACGGAAAGTATTTGTTATAAAGATTCTGTTTTTTCCAGAAATCTCTGCAATGGAACCGCAGATGGCGGTAGAGATGAAGCAATAACATGGACATGGAGCAGAACGTTATGAATGCAAGGAAACAGGATTGGCATCCCGCTGATATCATCGCAGCCCTGCGTAAAAAAGGCACTTCAATGGCAGAGTTGTCGCGCCATTCGGGGCTGAACTCTTCCACGCTATCAAATGCGCTATCGCGCCCCTGGCCTAAAGGCGAGTGGCTGATCGCCAATGCGATCGGCGTTCATCCTGCCGAGATCTGGCCAAGTCGCTATTTCGATCCCATCACATCTCGTCTGTTGGATCGCAAAAAACGCATAAGATCGCCAAAGGATCGACAAATTAATTGAGATCCTCACGGCGAAAAAAAACCAGCCACGTGACCGTGACTGGTTCTCTTCGAGCCGCTGGCCGCGTTATTCGCCGCTAACGCGCTCGATATTTGCACCCATCGCTTTCAGCTTATCTTCGATGTGTTCATAGCCACGATCGATGTGATAAATGCGATCCACGATGGTCGTGCCTTCTGCGATGCAGCCAGCCAGCACCAGGCTCGCTGAAGCGCGAAGATCGGTCGCCATCACTTGCGCACCTGAAAGCGTTTCAACGCCGTGGCAAATCGCTGTGTTGCTCTCGATTTCCGCATGTCCGCCCATACGAATTAATTCTGGGATATGCATGAAACGGTTTTCAAAGATGGTCTCGGTGATGACACCCGTTCCTTCCGCCACCATGTTCAGCAACGTGAACTGCGCCTGCATGTCAGTTGGGAAGCCCGGATGAGGTGCCGTACGCACGTTCACTGCTTTCGGGCGTTTACCGTGCATATCAAGGCTGATCCAGTCTTCACCGGTTTCAATTTCTGCACCCGCATCACGCAGTTTTGCCAGCACCGCATCCAGCGTATCTGGCTGCGCCTTGTGACACACCACTTTGCCGCGAGAAATGGCTGCCGCCACCAGGAAAGTACCGGTTTCGATACGGTCTGGCAGGACACGATACACGCCGCCACCCAAGCGTTCGACGCCTTCGATGGTGATTTTGTCTGTACCCGCACCGCTGATTTTTGCGCCCAACGTATTGAGGAAGTTTGCCGTATCAACAATCTCCGGCTCACGTGCCGCGTTTTCAATAATAGTGGTGCCCGTTGCCAGCGTTGCCGCACTCATAATGGTCACAGTCGCACCTACGCTGACTTTGTCCATGACGATGTGCGCGCCTTTCAGGCGGCCATTAACGGAGGCTTTGACGTAGCCTTCTTCCAGTTTAATTTCTGCACCCAGTTGCTCAAGGCCAGTAATATGCAGATCAACCGGACGCGCGCCAATGGCACAGCCACCTGGCAGAGAAACTTGGCCCTGGCCAAAACGCGCCACCAGCGGACCCAGAGCCCAAATGGAGGCACGCATGGTTTTCACCAGGTCATAAGGTGCGCTGAAGACATTAACTTCGCGAGCGTCAACGTGAACCGAACCATTGCGCTCAACGCGTGCACCCAGCAGGTTCAGCAGCTTCATGGTGGTATCGATATCACGCAGCTTTGGCACGTTCTGAATCTCTACCGGCTCTTCTGCCAGCAACGCAGCAAACAGAATCGGCAACGCAGCATTCTTTGCCCCGGAAATGGTCACTTCACCACTTAAACGAGTGGGGCCTTGCACACGAAATTTGTCCATTAACGGCTCTCAATTATCTATCAACAAAACAGCCCGTGGGACGCTTAGAAACCGTTGAGTTTACGGTCACGCGCCCACTCAGCTGGGGTATAAGTTTTGATGGAAACCGCATGAATACGGTTATCCGCAATGTATTCCATCAGCGGCGCGTAGACAGCCTGCTGCTTTTTAACACGGCTCAGTTCACCGAACATCTCTCCTACGGCAATCACCTGAAAATGGCTACCGTCATTGCTGAGTACGTGTACTTCTTCTAATGGCAGCGCCTGCATCAGCACAGCCTGAACTTCACTATTTTCCATCGCTCATTGCTTCACTTGATAATAATAAGGCGGATATCTTAGAGGAAAGCGCCTGACTCTTAAATACGCAAAAGCCCCTTAAAACACCAGGGGCTTTAAAGGTTTAACATGTAATCAGGCGATTTTTTCCGCAGAAACAATAATCTGCTGCAGGTTGTACAGCGTGATTAAAGACTGGAGTTTGTCGTTAATGCCAGTGAAAACCGGTGTGCTACCCTGCGCCCGAGCAATTTCGCGCAGATGCACCAGCAGCGCTAAACCGGCTGAATCCACGCGATCCAGCTCGGCGACATCAATGGTGGCGACGTCCACAATCGCGGTATTACGCTCCTGCCACAATGCCAGCAACGTGTCACGATCCAGCTTGCCGCTCAAGGCTAGCGTGCTGGCAGTGCGCTGCCAGCGTAACGGTTCACTCATTATTGCTGCTTATCCAGTGTAATCGGCTGCGCCGCATAGGTTTTCAATTGCGCCGTCAAACCATCGATACCCTTAGTGCGCAGTAGATCGCTCCACTCATTTTGTTTAGTAGTGATCATACTGATACCTTCGGCCACCATGTCATAAGCCTGCCAGTTTCCGGTCTGGCTGTTCTTACGCCACTGAAAATCGAGGCGTACAGGGGGGCGACCATTCGGATCCAGAATCGTCACGCGAATCGCGACGATATTGGCATCACCTATCGGCTGCGGTTGCTGAATCTGGTAAGTCTGCCCGTGATAGAGCGCCAGCGCCTGGCCGTAGGCTTGCGCCAGATAATCACCGAATGCGGCAAAATAAGCCTCGCGTTGCGCCGGAGTCGCTTCGCGATAGTAACGGCCCAGTACTAATGCGCCGGCATATTTTATCTGCACATACGGCAAGAGCTCCTGACGCACCACTTCACGCAGATAGTTGGGGTCCTGCTTAATTTTTGGTTGCTCGTTCTTGAGGCGAGTAAAAGTCTTCGCCGCGGCGTCATTCATCTGCTTGTAGGGGTCGCTTTGATCCGCCGCATTGGCAGCCAAAGGCAAAATTGCCAGCATGGCAACCATCAGTAAACGTTTAAACATCGTGTTTTACCTCTCTGGATTATTCCGTTGTAGCAGGTGCTGCAGGGGCCGGCGCACTCTCAGTTCCCTGCTTTTGATTATCATTTTTATTGTCGCCGCTTTTATAGAGGAACTGTCCGATCAGATCTTCCAGTACCAGTGCAGATTTGGTATCGCGCAGCGTGCCGCCATCTTTAAGCATTGAGGAACCTAATTCAGGATCGTCAAAACCTAAATTGAGCGCGAGGAACTGCTCACCGAGCAGGCCTTGCGTACGGATCGCCAGAGAACTGGTATCCGGAATTTTATCGGTGTATTGATCGCTGATATCCATCGTCACGCGCGGCGATAACGTTTTGTCATCAAGGGAGATATCCGTCACGCGGCCAATCACCACACCGCCGATTTTGACCGGTGAACTCACTTTCAAACCGCCGATGTTGTCGAAGGTGGCATACAGCTTCCAGGTCGGCTCGGTGCCCAACGACTTAAGGTCAGCCACTCGCAGGCTAAGGAACAGCAGCGCCAGCAGTGCCGCCAGCATAAAGACGCCTACCCAGATTTCGTTTTTCTTGCTTTGCATTGCATCAATTCCCAAACATCAGTGCTGTCAGCACAAAATCCAAACCGAGTACCGCCAGTGAAGCATGCACTACGGTACGCGTTGTTGCCCGACTGATACCTTCCGAAGTCGGGATGGCGTCATAACCATTGAACAGCGCAATCCAGGTTACCGTGACGGCAAAGACTGCGCTTTTAATAATGCAGTTGATCACGTCGCTGCGGAAATCCACTGCATTTTGCATCGCAGACCAGAAGAAACCAGGATCGATCCCCTTCCAGCTCACGCCAACCAGCGCCCCACCTGCAATGCCTACCGCAGTGAAGATCAATGTCAAAAGCGGCATGCTAATAAATCCAGCCCAGAAACGCGGTGACACCACGCGACGCAACGGGTCAACTGCCATCATCTCCATGCTGGAAAGCTGCTCAGTCGCTTTCATCAGTCCAATTTCAGCCGTCAAGGCTGAACCAGCGCGCCCGGCAAACAGCAATGCTGTCACCACAGGGCCAAGTTCACGCAGCAGCGATAATGCCACCAGCATTCCGAGGCTGGTTTCCGCACTGTAGGTGGTCAGTACCAGGTAGCCTTGTAGCCCCAGAACCATGCCGATAAACAAGCCGGAGACCACAATGATCAACAGTGAGAGCACGCCCACGCTGTAAAGCTGCTTGACCAGCAGAGGCGCGTGGCGACGGAAAGCGGGTTTCCCCACCAGTGCGTGAAACAGCATCAAACCTGCGCGGCCAAATGACGCACATGTATTAATTCCCTGACGACCAAGTGACGCCAGTGCCTTTAGCAACATCAGTTTAATTTCTCCCTGCGAGAGTCAAATCGCTGAGGTAATCCCCGGCAGCGAAGCGGAACGGCACGGGGCCATCCGCATGACCCTCAATAAACTGGCGTACGCGCGGGTCGGCGTTATTTCGCAATTCCGGCGCACTGCCCTGGGCAATAATCTTTTGCCCGGCAACAATATAGGCATGGTCAGCAATGCTCAAGACCTCTGGCACATCGTGTGAAACGACAATACAGGTCACACCTAAGGCGTGATTGAGTTCATCGATCAGCTTTACCAGCACACCCATGGTGATTGGATCCTGGCCCACAAAAGGCTCGTCAAACATGATCAGATCTGGCTCAAGGGCAATAGCACGCGCTAGTGCAGCACGCCGCGCCATACCGCCTGACAGCTCAGCCGGCATGAGCTTTGCCGCGCCGCGCAGGCCCACCGCCTCAAGCTTCATCATGACGGTGCTGTGGAGCAATTCCGGCGGTAACTGCGTGTGCTCGCGCAGTGGCCAAGCGACGTTATCAAAGACGTTAAGATCGGTAAAAAGTGCCCCCGACTGAAACAACATGCTCATCTTTTTACGCGCTTCATACAATTTTGTGCGCGAAAGCGTAGGGATGTTCTGGTCACGGAACCAAATCTCCCCTTTATCCGGTTGTAGCTGTCCACCAATCAGGCGCAACAGTGTGGTTTTTCCAATACCAGACGGCCCCATAATGGCGGTCACTTTGCCAGCGGGCACGGTGAGCGAAATGTCGTCGAAGATGACACGATTTCCGCGTGTGAAGCTGACGCCACGAACCTCAACCAGATTCGTTTGCTGCTGGATCATCATTACCTCTTTATGCGGATCGGGCGTAATTTAAGTCGTGGATGGTAGCCTGGTAGGCCACAATGCACGATAGTTTTACAGAAACTTACCCACTTGGTGTTGCTAAAACGGCCTTAAAATTTACTTTTGCCTCTCAGACAGTCAAAATCAGCGCCTGTTTTCGCGCGCGCAATGTTTTTACCTGTCGGACAAGGTTTGCCGACACATATCCATCAAGGATTTTTCATGTTCGTAGCCACTGCCCTGCTGTTTATCGGATTGATTTTACTGGTTTACGGCGCCGACCGTCTGGTATTCAGTGCCGCGATCTTATGTCGATCCTTTGGCATTCCGCCGCTAATCATTGGCATGACGGTCGTCAGCATTGGCACATCGCTTCCGGAACTGATCATCTCTTTTTCTGCCGCACAGCATGGCCAGATGGATTTAGCGGTAGGCACCGCACTCGGCTCTAATATCACCAATATCCTGTTAATTTTAGGTGGCGCGGCGCTCCTGCACCCTTTAACGGTGCACTCCAATCTGATTCGCCGCGAACTCCCCCTGATGCTGCTGGTCTCACTGCTGAGCGGTATCATGTTATTTGATAACTACCTTAGTCGACTTGATGGCATTGCGCTGCTGCTCATCGCACTGGGCTATTTACTTATCGCCATTCGCATTGCTCGTCGTGCCGAACGTGACAACAACGATACCCTGACACGCGAGCAACTGGCCGAACTGCCACGTGATGAAGCCGGCAATACCGTGGCCTTTCTCTGGCTCGCCGTGGCGTTGATTATTTTGCCGATGTCGACGCGCATGGTGATCGATAACGCGACGGTGTTTGCCGATTACTTTGGCGTGAGTGAATTAGTGATGGGGCTAACGCTTATCGCCGTGGGCACCAGCCTGCCCGAATTAGCTACCGTGGTAGCCGGTGCGCTCAAAGGCGAAGACGATATTGCAATTGGCAACCTCATCGGCGCGAATATTTTTAATCTGGCGATTGTTCTCGGTCTGCCTGCATTGATTCATCCCGGTAGCATTGATATCCACGCCTTCGCGCGGGATTACTGGGTCATGCTGGGCGTGAGCGTACTGTTCGCCCTGCTCTGCTTGCTACGCAAACGCCGGATTGGTCGCGTGGCAGGCACCTTACTGTTAGGTGGGTTTATCGCGTGGGTGCTGTGGCTGTGGCTCAGTCCTGCGTTCATCACAAGCTATTAAGGACGGACTGACCATGTCACATCAGCAAGTGGATTTTGATTATCAACAAGCGGGTAAAGCGGTACTGCGCATTGAACGCGAAGGGCTGGAGCAGCTCGATCAGTATATTAACGCCGACTTTAGCCGTGCCTGCGAGATGATCATAGCCTGCCGCGGCAAAGTGGTGGTGATGGGCATGGGCAAATCCGGCCATATCGGCGCGAAGATGGCGGCAACCTTCGCCAGTACGGGGACGTCATCGTTTTTTGTGCATCCCGGAGAAGCCAGTCATGGTGATCTGGGGATGGTCACCCCCAATGATGTGGTGATCGCGATTTCCAATAGCGGTGAGTCGAGTGAAATTCTCGCGTTAATTCCGGTGCTCAAGCGCCAGAAGATTCAGCTCATCTGCATCACCAGCCGTCCAGAGAGCGCCATGGGGCGCGCTGCTGATGTGCACCTGTGCGTAAAAGTGCCACAGGAAGCCTGTCCGCTCGGCTTAGCACCGACTTCCAGCACCACCGCTACATTGGTGATGGGTGACGCGCTTGCCGTTGCGCTGCTGGAGGCGCGTGGCTTTACACAGGAAGATTTTGCGCTGTCACACCCCGGTGGTGCACTGGGTCGCAAGTTACTGCTGCACGTGAGCGATATCATGCACAGCGGCGATGAGATCCCTCACGTCACTCGCGACGCATCGCTGCGGGATGCGCTGCTGGAAATTACGCGTAAGAATCTCGGCCTGACGGTGATTGTTGATGATTTGATGAAAATCGAGGGCATCTTTACCGATGGTGACTTACGCCGCATCTTTGATATGGGCATCGATTTCCAGTCAGCCAGTATTCAGGATGTGATGACACGAGGTGGAATCCGTGTGCGCCCCAATATGTTAGCCGTGGATGCGCTTAATCTGATGCAAAACAAAAACATCACTGCGGTGTTGGTGGCCGATGACGATCGCCTGCTCGGTGTGGTACATATGCATGACATGCTGCGCGCTGGCGTAGTTTGAACAGGAAAAAATAATGAGTGCTGAATCCACAATGGTTGATACCTGCTACGGTCCCGTCAGCGCAGACGTGATGGCGCGCGCGGCGCAGATCCGCCTGCTGATTTGTGATGTCGACGGTGTGATGTCTGATGGCGTGATTTTCATGGGCAACAACGGCGAAGAGTTAAAGGCCTTCAACGTGCGCGACGGCTATGGTATTCGCTGCTTGCTGACCTCTGACGTCGAAGTGGCTATTATTACCGGCCGCAAAGCAAAACTCCTGGAAGATCGCTGCAAGACATTGGGGATTACGCATCTTTATCAAGGACAATCTGATAAGCTTTTGGCGTGGCGCGAACTCCTGGATAAACTGTCATTAACCGCCGATCAAGTTGCCTACATCGGCGACGACCTGATCGACTGGCCGGTGATGGCGCAAGCAGGCCTGAGTGTTGCCGTGGCCGATGCCCATCCCGTTTTGCTGCCACGGGCACACTACGTTACGCGGATCGCCGGTGGTCGCGGTGCCGTGCGTGAACTGTGCGATCTCATTTTAATTGCGCAGAACAAATTTGAGGATGCCAAAGGGCAATCAGTATGAGTAAAAGCAGGCGTTGGATGACGCTGATTCTGGCCTTGATCGCACTGATACTGATCGGTTGGAATCTCACCAACCAGGATGACAGTAAAGCGCCGGTGGCAACCAATACCCAAGAGCCAACCTACACCAGCGAAAAATCCCATTCTGTGGTGTACAACCCCACGGGAGCGCTGGCATATCGGTTGGTCTCGGATAAAGTGACCTATTTCGCCGACGATGAAATTAGCTGGTTCGAAAATCCCGTCGCCACCACTTATGATGAAAACAAAGTGCCGACCTGGACAATACGTGCTGATAAGGCAAAGCTGACTAAAGATCGTATGCTTTATCTTTACGGCCATGTTGAAGTGAATACGCTGACCCAAGATTCACAGCTTGAGCGCATCATTACCGATACTGCTCAGGTTAATCTGGTCACCCAGGATGTGACGTCTGACGATCAGGTCACCCTATTTGGCCGCAGTTTTAATTCCACTGGTATGAAGATGCGCGGCAATTTACGAACCAAAAATGCCCAGCTGCTTGAAAAGGTCAAAACTTCCTATGAAATCCAAAATGAACAAAAACAGCCTTAAGCTGCTGCTGGTGAGCGCATTGCTGGCGACCAGTCTACCGGCGCTGGCTTTGACGGGCGATTCAGACAAGCCCGTCAACATCGATTCTGTCAACCAGTCACTGGATCTGCAGGGTAACGTTGCCACCTTTACCGGCAACGTGATCGTGACGCAAGGTTCGATCAAGATCACCGCCGATAAAGTGGTAGTGACCCGGCCAGGCGGCGACAGCAAAAAAACCATCGTGGATGCTTACGGCACACCTGCAACCTTCTATCAGATGCAGGATAACGGCAAGCCCGTTCAGGGACATGCCTCGAAACTGCATTACGAACTGGCAAACGATTTTGTTGAACTGACCGGTAACGCCTTCATTCAACAGTTGGATAGCAACATCAAAGGCGATCGCATCACCTATCTGGTAAAAGAGCAGAAGATGCAGGCTTACAGCCAGGGTGAGAGCAAGCGCGTCACCACGGTGCTGGTGCCTTCGCAGCTGCAGGACAAAAACGGCTCACCTGCGAGCCCCAAAAAGAGTAATTGATCGCTATGGCTACACTAATCGCTGAAAACCTGGCGAAAGCCTACAAAGGCCGCCGCGTGGTAGAAGATGTTAGCCTGCAGGTAAAATCTGGCGAGATTGTCGGCCTGCTTGGCCCGAACGGTGCCGGTAAAACCACCACCTTTTACATGGTGGTCGGTATTGTGCCGCGTGATGCGGGCCGTATCGTGATTGATGATGAAGACATCAGTATTCTGCCGCTGCACGCACGCGCCCGTCGCGGCATTGGTTATCTGCCGCAGGAAGCTTCCATCTTCCGCCGCCTGAGCGTCTTTGACAATCTCATGGCGGTGCTGCAAATTCGCGACGATTTAACGGAAGAACAGCGTCAGGATCGCGCCAATGAACTAATGGAAGAGTTCCACATCGAACATCTGCGCGACAGCATGGGACAGGCACTCTCCGGGGGTGAACGTCGCCGTGTGGAAATTGCGCGTGCGCTGGCTGCCAATCCAAAATTTATCCTGCTGGATGAGCCTTTCGCCGGTGTTGATCCGATCTCCGTTATCGATATCAAGAAAATCATCGAACACCTGCGTGACAGCGGCCTCGGTGTACTCATTACCGACCACAACGTGCGTGAAACCCTTGCCGTGTGCGAACGTGCTTATATCGTTAGCCAGGGCCATCTGATAGCACATGGAACCCCTGACGAAATTCTTGCCGATGAGCAGGTTAAGCGTGTTTATTTGGGTGAAGAGTTCAGACTCTGATAAGGTGTCTGGATACCCGATAATTGCTCAGGACATTCTAGCCGGATTATGAAGCAAGGTTTGCAACTCAGGTTCAGCCAACAGCTGGCGATGACCCCACAGTTGCAGCAGGCCATTCGTCTGCTGCAACTCTCTACGCTTGAACTCCAGCAGGAACTGCAATTGGCGCTGGAAAGCAATCCGCTGCTTGAGCAAACCGATCTGCATGAAGAAGTCGATTCACGTGAGCATCAGGAGAGTGATTCGTTAGACACGCGTGAAGCCCTCGAACAGAAAGATATGCCCGAGGAACTTCCGCTCGACGCCACCTGGGATGAAATCTACACCGCGGGTACGCCTTCTGGCACGGGTACCGATTACCAGGATGATGAGCTGCCGGTTTATCAGGGCGAAACCACCCAGTCGCTGCAGGACTACCTGATGTGGCAAGTGGAGCTCACGCCGTTTACGGATACTGACCGCGCTATCGCCACCTCGATTGTTGATGCCATCGATGACACCGGTTATCTCACGGTGTCGGTGCAAGACATTTGCGACAGCATTGGTGATGAAGAGCTGACACTGGAAGAAGTTGAAGCGGTGTTGAAGCGAGTGCAACGCTTCGATCCGGTGGGTGTCGGCGCGCGTGACCTGCGTGATTGCCTGTTAGTCCAGCTATCACAATATGCCGCCGATGCGCCGATGCTGACTGAAGCGCGCCTTATTGTCAGTGAACATCTTGATCTGCTGGCCAATCACGACTTCCGCAGCCTGATGCGCGTCACACGGCTGAAAGAAGATGTGTTGAAAGAAGCGATGCTGCTGATTCAGTCACTCGATCCGCGCCCAGGCCAATCGGTGAATACCGGCGAACCTGAATATGTCATTCCTGATGTGTTAGTACGCAAAATGGGTACTCGCTGGACCGTTGAGCTGAACTCAGACAGTCTCCCCCGCCTGAAAATCAACCAGCACTATGCTGCTATGGGAGGCTCCGCACGCAACGACAGTGACAGCCAGTTCATTCGCAGCAATTTGCAGGAAGCCAAGTGGCTGATTAAAAGCCTCGAAAGCCGCAACGACACACTGCTCAAAGTGACACGCTGCATCGTTGAACAGCAGCAGGCGTTCTTTGAACAGGGTGAAGAGTATATGCGGCCTATGGTGCTGGCAGATATCGCGCAAGCTGTCGATATGCATGAATCCACCATATCCCGCGTGACCACACAAAAGTATCTACACAGCCCGCGCGGCATTTTTGAACTTAAATATTTTTTCTCCAGTCACGTCAACACCGAAGGGGGTGGCGAAGCGTCCTCCACGGCGATTCGTGCGTTGGTGAAAAAATTGATCTCTGCGGAAAATCCCGCAAAACCCTTGAGCGACAGCAAACTCACCTCCATGTTATCCGATCAGGGCATCATGGTGGCGCGCCGTACCGTTGCTAAATATCGCGAGTCTTTATCTATACCGCCATCGAATCAGCGTAAACAGCTGATTTGACCGAATGAAGAAGGAAGACCTATGCAGCTAAACCTCACCGGACTTAATGTTGAGATAACCGAACCACTGCGTGAATTTGTAAATAGCAAATTTGCCAAACTGGAACACTACTTTGATCGTATCAATCAGGTTTATATTGTTCTGAAAGTGGAGAAGGTAACGCAGATTGCGGACGCAACACTGCACGTCAACGGCGGGGAGCTGCACGCCACATCGGAAGCGGAAGACATGTACGCGGCCATCGACGGGTTAATTGACAAGCTATCCCGTCAACTGACCAAACATAAAGACAAACTGAACAAACACTAACCTTCATGCTTGCAGAGTGCCAACCGGTTTGGCACTCAGAGCACAAATGGGGCGGGTCAACCGCCCCGTTTTGTCATCTGCGCAAGCGCCAACAGGGGCCTCGCTATTTCCTTAGGAATGGCGTTAACCTTGCGGCTATGTGAACTCGCAAGTGAAACGATGATGAACAACGATCTGACACTGGAATTGAGCGCGGTCCTCTCACTGGACTGTACCCGTAGCGGCGTACACTGCCAGAGTAAAAAACGCGCGCTGGAAATTATCAGCGAGCTGGCAGCGAAGCAGCTCAATCTGCCTCACCAGACGCTTTTTGAAGCTATCTTGACCCGAGAGCGTATGGGCAGTACCGGCATTGGTAACGGCATTGCTATCCCTCATGGCAAGCTGGAGGAGGATACGCTGCGTGCCGTGGGTGTGTTTATCAGCCTCGATCAGCCGATCGCTTTTGATGCGGTGGATAACCAGCCGGTTGACCTACTGTTTGCGCTACTGGTTCCTGCTGACCAGTGTAAAACCCATTTGCATACGCTGTCGTTGGTAGCCAAACGCCTGGCGGATAAAACCGTTTGCCGTCGTTTGCGTGCAGCACAGAGTGATGAAGAACTCTATGCCATTATCACAGAAGCTCAGGAAGAACACTCTTAAGCGACAGACACTTTTATCGGCGCAATCGCCGATTTAAAACGGGAGAAATGTGATGGTGCTGATGATCGTTAGCGGTCGGTCAGGCTCAGGAAAGTCAGTTGCACTACGTGCCCTGGAAGACATGGGGTTTTACTGTGTTGATAACCTGCCGGTAGTGCTGCTACCGGAGTTGGCGAACACCTTAACGGAGCGCAATATCTCAGCGGCTGTCAGCATTGATGTGCGCAACATGCCTGAGTCACCGGAAGTGTTTGAGACTGCATTGAACAATCTGCCCGATTCGTTCTCACCGCAGTTGCTGTTCCTGGATGCCGATCGCAATACGCTGATCCGCCGTTACAGTGACACACGCCGCCTGCACCCACTCTCCAGTAAGAATTTGTCGCTGGAAAGTGCCATTGATGAAGAGAACGATCTGCTGGAGCCACTGCGCTCACGTGCCGATCTGATTATCGATACGTCCGAAATGTCGGTTCACGAGCTGGCAGAGATGCTGCGCACGCGTTTGTTGGGTAAGCGCGAACGTGAATTGACCATGGTGTTTGAATCTTTTGGTTTCAAACATGGTATCCCAATTGATGCTGACTACGTGTTCGATGTTCGCTTCCTACCTAACCCGCATTGGGATCCTAAGCTACGTCCGATGACCGGTCTGGATAGACCCGTCGCCGCGTTCCTTGATCGCCATACTGAAGTCCATAACTTCATCTACCAGACGCGCAGCTATCTGGAATTGTGGCTGCCGATGCTGGAAACCAACAACCGTAGCTACCTGACCGTCGCGATAGGCTGTACTGGTGGTAAACATCGTTCTGTTTATATCGCAGAACAGCTGGCAGATTACTTCCGCTCACGTGGCAAAAATGTGCAGTCTCGTCACCGTACTCTGGAAAAACGCAAATCATGACCGTGAAGCAAACCGTTGAGATTCGTAACAAACTGGGTATGCACGCCCGCCCGGCGATGAAACTGTTCGAGTTAGTCCAGAGTTTTGATGCAGAAGTCCTGTTGCGTAATGAAGCGGGCACGGAGGCTGAAGCCAGCAGCGTGATTGCACTGCTAATGCTCGACTCAGCGAAAGGTGGCCATATCGAGATTGAGGCCAGCGGCCCGCAGGAAGTGCAGGCACTGGCAGCCGTCATTGAGCTGTTTGAAGCCGGTTTTGACGAAGATTAACCGCGCGTTAGTGCAGCTTATAGCGCGCCAGAAAAGCCTCTCCTCCTAACTGCCGCATCTGCCGTATGATCCACTGCTGTCGCATACGGACATAGCCTGAAGGCGCATCCGCGCGGAAGCGGATCGGATTAGGCAAGACCGCCGCCAGCAGCGCGGCTTCTGACATAGTCAGGCGACTGGCCGGTTTGTGGAAGTAGCGTTGCGAGGCCTCTTCTACGCCAAACACGCCATTGCCAAACTCCGCGATATTGAGATACACCGTCAAAATACGCCGCTTAGTCCAGACAGTTTCAATCCCCACCGTCAGCCCCGCTTCTAAGCCCTTGCGAACCCAGCTGCGGCCATCCCATAAAAACAAATTCTTAGCCGTCTGCTGTGACAGCGTTGAAGCGCCTCGCATACGTTCAGATCCATCATTATCCAGAACCTGCTGGATCGCATCGACATCGAAGCCCCAATGCTCTGGGAATTTTTGATCTTCGGAGGCAATCACCGCCAGGGCCATCCAGGGTGAGATGTCATCCATGCCCACCCAATCGGAATGGGCCACATAATCAAAGCGGCCGCTTAGCCAGGCGCCAAGCTGGCGTTCAACCATGACGGCTGAAAATGGCACGGGTATAAAAGCAAAAATTACAATGCCTGCCAGCCAGATGCCGAGCCACGCCAGCAGCACTTTAGTCGCCAGCACTTTAATGCGCTGCCCCAGTTTCCCTTTACTCTTACTCATGCAATGTTCTCTTACCTGTTCCCTGGATTAATCAATCACTCAGGTCATGAATTCATATATGTGCGATTTAAGCCGAAACTTTATCGCTCATCGCTCGCCAGGAAATCGAAAAGTCATTGCCTGCGCAATCATCGTTCCTCTATTAGAGCCAATCACATCAAGCACTTCCACTATTAAGGAATCGGTTCCATGGTGAAAAACCTATCAGAATCTTCACCTATGGATACTTCACTCAATGTGATACATGTCACATTTAAACTTTCATATTATTTATTAATAAACGTTCAAAGCATTAGAAGATGCTCATTGAAAAGCGAGGCGATTCTGAAAAACATGGCTGAAATCGCATCAGCCATCCCCTGATTGCCCCCTTTCATGGTAAAGTATTTCGCCACTACTTTGGTTTACATTACTGCGCTAAACCTTGATCTGGAACTTTCTACAGAGGGTTTCCAAAACGTTTTGGATAACCTGCACTTAATAGCTTAATTACTCTCTAATATCAGCATGTTAAGCTTACTTAACTGCGATTTTTTAGCGGAATCAGATTTTAACCCCTGGCCGCCGACGTTTCCGGCTTCTGCCTGAAGGAAATCCAGGCAAAAAGCAGAACAATTGGTCAAAAATAGTGCAATACGGCAAAGAAATTAATTCCTTGCTTGACTGTGTCATCAAATTAATGTTTTCTGTATTTAAACGCTGCTCAACATCACACAATTTAATGAATCTTGTCACAAGCGTTGGCGAATTTGTTAAGGTGATTTTGAAGCGTTAACCAATACCAAACTGTTGCTGGTTCATTCGAACTCAAACGATAGCAGCAGTACCCATTTCCCTGGTGTTGGCGCAGTATTCGCGCACCCCAGTTTCGACTGGGGTCATTTTTTTCTGGCGTCCTACGATTTTTCCCGCTCAGCTACCCATTCGCGTAACACGTTAACTTCATGCTGCCACTCATGTTTTAATTCATCGATCCACTCCTGCACGTTGTCCCACCATGCGGGGAGTTCCGGTGACTGAATCTGTTTCGCCAGCTTCTGCAAATGTAGCAGACCTACAGAGCCTGCGGCCCCTTTGATCTTATGCCCTTCTTCCGCAATGCCTTTCTGATCGCGCGCCATCATGTTGGAATCCAGTACCTCGAGATAGCCCGGCATCATCTGCTCAAACATCGTCAGGCTTTGCTTAATTAAGCCTGGACCGACCAATTCAATGTACTGCTCCAGCATCTCCACATCGAGCAGCGTGCGGGAGTGCTCTGATGAGGTAGGCAGGATGGACTCTGCGGTTTCGCTCTGGTAATCCCAGAACTTTTTGATAATGGCAGTCAGCGCCGGCACCGCCAGTGGTTTGCTCAGCACATCATCCATGCCCGCATCGAGATACTCTTTTTTATCCTTCAGCACGTTGGCCGTCAGTGCCACCAGCGGCGGTAATGTGACACCCGCATGCTGCTGATGTATGGCTCGCGATACGTCCAGCCCAGTCATATCCGGCAGTTGGATATCAAGCAGTACCAGATCAAACTCCTGTGGGTCAAACATGGCCAGCGCCTCGCTGCCAGTCATCGCCACTTCTACGCTGCATCCCAGTTTCTCCAGTACGGAACGGGCGACGATGACGTTCAGTTCGATATCTTCGACCAGCAGCACGTGCAGCGCCGGTAACGGCATGTTGTCATCAAGATTCTCATCTTCAACTTCGTCCGCCACGCGAGGAGCTTTAATCTCCACGGTGAAACACGAACCCTGCCCCGGCGCGCTACGGACGCTGATATCGCCACCCATCGCCTGTGCCAACCGGCGTGAAACCGCCAATCCAATCCCGGTCCCCGTTGCCGGTTTTCCGCCCTGCTGATCTTTCACCTGGTAATACATTGCGAAGATCTTATCCTGCTCATCCTGCGGGATGCCCATACCCGAGTCCTGCACTTCGAAGTGCAGCGTTTCGTCCTCGTGATAATCCACACGTACGACGATTTCGCCCTGCTGGGTGAATTTCACTGCGTTGCCGATCAGGTTCCACAGGATCTGACGCAAACGTGTCCCATCCGCCGAAATCATATGCGGCAATGGCAGTTCCGGTGCCATCACAAACTTCAGACCCTTCGGCTGCGCCAGCAGGCCTGACAGGTTTTCGAGATCCGCCAGGAAACCAGTGAAATCGAGCGGTTGGTTATCAAGTTGCACTTTGCGACGCTCGATTTTGTCCACTTCAATCACATCATTGAAAATATTGCCCAAGGTGATAGCGGAGACATGAATGGTTTTAAGGTATTTCAGCTGTTCCTGATTCAGGTCGGTATCCAGCAGAATACGACTCAAGCCGACAATGCCATTCAGCGGCGTGCGCAGCTCGTGGCTGATAGTCGAAATAAAGGTGGTCTTTTCACGGCTGGCGTTCTCTAACGCGTCCTGATAGCGCTTACGCTCGGTAATATCGCGTCCAAAGCCCATCAGACCACTGCGTTTGCCTACGCGGTCGTAATACGGCACTTTGCGGATTTCAAAACAGGCTTTACGTCCATCGGGATATTGCAGCCACTGTTCATAAGTCAGCGAGACGTTGTGACGGAACACCTTCTCGTCGGTCTCCAGCACTTTGGTTGCGGCATCCTCATCGTAGATATCGCGGGGTGTCAGACCAATCAGCTGTTTCTCGCTCATGCCGGTCAGCAATTCCATGGCGCGGTTACAGCCCGAGAACTGTTTGTCGATATTGCGGTAGAAGACCAAATCCGGGGAGGCATCGAGGAAAGAGCGCAGGAAGGAAGATTGTTGCTCCAGCTCGATCTGCGCCTGTTCACGACGCGCCATCTCTTCGCGTAACTTATCCATCACCTGTTCGCGCGCCTGCTCCGCTTTTATACGGTCATTAATCTCCTGATTAAGCTGAGCGATGGTTTCCTTCATCTGCTGGTTGAGCTCGAGGTCGCGGGTACGCATCTCCTCCAGCTTATCCACCAGCTTCGACAGCCGCTGACGCGACTCTTCTAATTGATCGACGACCACCGAGAGAAAATAGACCGCCCAAGGCGTAATCAACAGACCGAAAAATATCGAACGTACGACGTCAATGCTTTCTACATGGCCGCGCAGCACCATAGTGACTGCCATCTGCACCACCATCGCCAGCACCACCAGTGCCGAGGCCAGCAGCAGTGAAAAACGCACCAGCCCCAATTTGACCATCAGATCAACGTAGTACTGCGCTAAAAGACGAATCTGCTTCATGTCGAACTCCCTGAACGAAATCTGCCCCATGATAGCGTAATTATCGTCGCACTGCGCCGCTTCACCGCGTAGAGTCACGCGGATTTGCCTCATTATGGTGCATCATAAGACTATTTCGCCGACGTTCGCCTCTATATGCCTAAAGCGCTTGACTAATTCTGCTAACTGAATAATCTGGAGGGCCGCGCTTTT
>OBJT01000141.1_pt1 | contig 18243 bp, 30 predicted proteins | sample 1519861 | NCBI WGS metagenome assembly OBJT01 (sample SAMN02401118, study PRJEB22541) | soil metagenome, isolate JX
CGTCTCATTTGGCCCCCTGAGAGGTCGAAAGGGGAACGATCCATGAAGGATTCATCCAAACCGACCAAAGGCAATACGCGTTTCACGATCGCCATTGCATCCGCTTCGCTGACGCCGAAGTTCATCGGTCCGAAGGCGATATCCTTCGCGATCGTCTCCTCGAACAGTTGCGACTCAGGAAACTGGAACACAATCCCCACTTTTTTCCGGAGGTCCTTCAGATTTTTGTTGTTCGATTTGTTCGTTATGATGCGGTCCCCGATCGTTACGCTGCCTTCTGTAGGCTTCAACAGGGCATTCAGATGCTGGGTGACAGTCGATTTACCGCTGCCGGTGTGACCGATCAACGCCGTGTAACTGCCGTCCGGGATATTCAGGTTCACATCATACAGCGCCCGGCTTTCGAAAGGCGTTCCGGCAGAGTAGGAATAGCCTACTTTTTCGAAAGTAATGTCCATAACCACATCACCATCCCTTCCTCGGTCAAATATTCTTCTGGGACTTCCAGTCCCTGTCTCTTCAATTGGTATTTCAGCTTCTCTGGGAATGGGATATCCAAACCGATATCGATGATTTCCTTGCCCAAACTGAATATCTCTTCCGGTGTGCCGATCCGTTTCAATTGCCCGGCTTCCATCACAAAGATGCGGTTCGCTTTCGCAGCCTCATCGATGTCATGTGTGATCGAGATCACTGTCAGATTTTCTTTTTCTTTAATTTCCTGGATAGTCTCGATGACTTCATGACGGCCTTCCGGATCCAGCATGGTCGTCGCCTCATCAAGGATAATGATGTCTGGAGATAAAGCAACGATCCCAGCGATTGCGACGCGTTGCTTCTGTCCGCCCGAAAGACGTGCCGGCTCCTTATCCATAAAGTCGGCCATGTTCACAGCCGCTACTGCATCAGCAACGCGCTTCACCATTTCTTCGCGCGGAATGCCGACATTCTCCAACCCGAAAGCAACATCATCCTGCACGGTCGAACCGACAAACTGATTATCCGGATTCTGGAATACCATCCCGATTTTTTTGCGGACGTCCCAAACCGTCTCTGCATTCAAAGTTGTTCCTTCAATGATCACTTCTCCGGAATTCGCTTCTATCAAGCCATTGATCGTTTTGGCCAAAGTTGACTTGCCTGAACCATTGGGCCCGATGATGGCGATCCATTCACCCTGCTGGATTGTCAACGAAACGTTGTTCAATGCCGGCCTTGCATCTTCCTCTGAATAGGAAAAAGTCACATTGCGCAACTCGATAATTTCATTCATGATTGCTATCCTACTTTCTCTTTATTGGATCTTTATGTCCGTATCCGTCCATCCGCTCCTCAGACCAGCGGGTATAAAAAAAGATGAAAAATACGGAAAGGAAATGCCTACTTTAGTAAGTATAAACTACTCTCCCGTATTTTTCATCCACTGTCTTGACACGGCACGGAAATAAAACGCTTTTATTTATATATCAAAAGAAACTAGAAAATATATTGGCATTTTCTAGTTTCTTTTGATAAAAAAAGCACTTTTTTTGATGAAAAAATGCCCTCCCGAAAATCATGCGATCTTCGGAAGAACCTTGAGCTAGACTAGGGAAGCTGTAAGCAAGCCCATCATCATAACACTCTATTTCATCTAAAAGTGAACGTTTCATCTTTATGCGATTGAATTAGACTAATTCAATGATAACCATTTGTGCAGCATCGCCACGACGAGGTTCAGTCTTCAAGATACGTGTGTATCCGCCTTGACGTTCTGCATAGCGAGGTGCGATATCAGTGAACAATTTTTGTAAAGCTGATTGAACAACGATTTTGTCATCTTCTTCGCGTACAGCTGCTACTTCATTACGAACGTATGCTGCAGCTAAACGACGAGCAGCTAAATCTCCACGTTTGCCTAAAGTAATCATTTTTTCAGTAGTTGAACGAATTTCTTTAGCGCGAGCTTCAGTTGTAACGATGCGTTCATTGATGATTAAGTCAGTAGTTAAATCACGAAGCATTGCTTTTCTTTGGGCGCTAGTGCGTCCTAATTTACGGTAAGCCATCCTAGGTTTTCCTCCTTTGCTACAGTACTAGTCGTCTTGACGCAAGCCTAGATTAAGATCATTCAGCTTGTTCTTCACTTCTTCAAGTGATTTGCGTCCCAGATTACGTACTTTGATCATCTCTGCTTCAGACTTGTCTGTCAATTCTTGGACTGTGTTGATGCCTGCGCGTTTCAAACAGTTATAAGAACGTACGGATAAATCCAACTCTTCGATAGTCATTTCCAGCATTTTCTCTTTATGTGTTTCTTCTTTTTCAACCATTATCTCGGCCTTGCGGGCTTCATCGGTCAGATTAACAAAAATATTCAAATGTTCCGTTAAAATTTTGGCAGCCAAGCTGACTGCTTCTTCTGGGCTGATGGAACCATCTGTCCAGACATCCAACGTTAATTTATCGTAAATATTTTTTTGTCCGATACGAGTGTTTTCAACCTGATAATTCACCTTGCTGATTGGAGTATAGATGGAGTCGACTGGCAAAACACCGATCGGCATATCTTCCGTTTTGTTATATTCGGAACGAACATAACCACGGCCATTTTTTACATCCAAGCGAACATGAAAATGTGCTCCCTCTGAAACTGTACATATATATAAATCAGGGTTTAAGATTTCCACATCGCTGTCATGGGTAATATCCGCTGCAGTTACTACTGCTGGACCTTTTACGTCAATCTCGATTGTTTTGTCTTCGTCCGTATACAATTTCAAAGCTAATTTTTTGATGTTCAGAATGATTTGGGTAACATCCTCGACAACACCATCAATCGTTGAAAATTCGTGTAGAACACCATCGATTTGGATAGTTGTTACAGCTGTACCAGGAAGTGAAGATAATAGAATTCGACGTAATGAGTTCCCAAGTGTTGTTCCATAACCGCGTTCTAGTGGTTCTACAACGAATTTACCGAATTTGGCATCTTCGCTGATCTCAATCGTTTCAATTCTTGGTTTTTCAATTTCGATCATTTATCAATTTACCCCTTTCAAAACGTGAAGTTCATGTTAGTGAGTCCATTGCGTTTCGTTACATATCAGTACAATTCTCAATTAAACACGACGACGTTTTGGTGGACGGCATCCATTATGAGGAATAGGCGTTACATCGCGGATTGCGGTAACTTCCAAACCTGCTGCTTGTAATGAACGAATGGCAGCTTCACGTCCAGAACCAGGACCTTTAACAGCTACTTCAACTGTTTTCATGCCATGTTCCATAGAAACTTTAGCTGCTGCTTCTGCAGCCATTTGTGCAGCATAAGGAGTAGATTTACGAGAACCTCTGAATCCTAATGAACCTGCTGATGACCATGAAATAGCATTTCCATGAACATCTGTAATCATAACAATAGTATTATTAAAAGTTGAGCGGATATGTGCTACACCAGCTTCAACATTCTTTTTCACGCGGCGTTTGCGAGCTACTTTTTTAGCCATGAAGTTTTGACCTCCTTCACTTAATTATTATTTTTTCTTACCAGCGATTGCTTTAGCTGGGCCTTTACGAGTACGTGCGTTGTTCTTAGTGTTTTGTCCGCGAACAGGCAAACCACGACGGTGACGCATTCCTCTGTAAGAACCAATTTCGATCAATCGTTTAATATTTAGGTTAACTTCACGACGAAGATCACCTTCAACCTTTAATTTATCCACTTCAATACGGATACGGTCTAATTCATCATTCGTTAAATCACGAACGCGAGTATCTTCTGAAACCTCAGCTGCTGCTAAAACTTTTTGAGCTGTGTTTAATCCGATACCAAAAATATAAGTTAATGAAATAACTACACGTTTGTCACGCGGAACATCTACTCCTGCGATACGAGCCATTTATAGGCACCTCCTTGTTATTATCCTTGGCGTTGTTTGTGTTTGGGATTTTCGCAAATCACCATAACACGACCATTGCGGCGAATGACTTTGCATTTTTCGCAAATGGGTTTTACTGATGCTCTAACTTTCATTTAAATTCCCTCCTATTTAGTGATGGAGTGCAATTATTTAAAGCGGTAAGTAATGCGTCCACGAGTAAGATCGTACGGAGATAATTCTACCGTAACTTTATCGCCTGGCAAAATGCGGATGTAATGCATTCTAATTTTACCAGATACGTGAGCTAATACTATGTGACCATTTTCAAGTTCGACTTTAAACATTGCATTGGGCAAAGTTTCAACGACAACTCCTTCGATCTCAATGACATCGTCTTTCGCCACGCCTGCTAACCTCCTAACATTCTGTTGAGCTGATTAATCTCATGTCTTGGCAATTTTTACTCTAACTGCTAGATTATATCATAGCAAGTATCGATTGAAAAGAAATTTCCGATTAACTTCAAATGACATTTGCAACTATTCTATAATCTTTTGGATTTCGGTAAACAACTTGTCGATGCCGATTTCGCCATCTACATTATGTAACAATCCTTTTTCGCTGTAAAATGCAATGATTGGTTGAGACTGTTCAAGATTAATCTGAATGCGATTTTCTACGGTTTCAGGTTTATCATCTTCGCGTTGATAGAATTCGTGTCCGCCACAACGATCGCACGTTCCTTCCACTTTTGGAGGATTGTTCTGTTTGTGGTAAGTCGCTCCGCAAGAGCGGCAAATGATTCTACCTGTAAGACGTTGCATCAAAACTTCAGGGTTCACATCAATGTTAATAACAGCATCGATTTTTTTGTCGAGTTCATTCATGATAGCTTCAAGAGCTTTTGCTTGTACGAGGGTTCTTGGAAAACCATCCAACAAAAAGCCTTTTTCAGTATCAGATTCTGCTAATCTCTCTTTAACGATTCCGTTCGTAACTTCATCTGGAACAAGTTCGCCTTTATCCATATATGATTTTGCTTCCAGGCCCAAGGCTGTTTCATTTTTCATGGCAGCTCGGAACATGTCTCCTGTAGAGATATGCGGAATATTGTATTTCGCGATGATCTTTTCAGCCTGTGTTCCTTTTCCAGCACCGGGAAGACCCATAATAATTAGGTTCATCATTTTACTGCCTCCTAAAGATGTAAGAATATGTGACGAGGAAATCACTTTCCCCCCCACAAACTTACTATTGAATAAATCCTTGGTAATTACGTTTAACCATTCTACCTTCGATTTGTCTTGCCGTTTCCAATGCAGTACCAACTACAATTAAGAGACTTGTTCCGCCAAGGGCGAGCGAGTCCGGCAAATCCCACAAACCTGAGGCAATGATTGGCAACAACGCAATCAATCCAAGAAATAGCGCGCCGACCGTACTTAATCGCATAATCATGCCGGAAATATAATCTTCTGTCCCTTTACCCGGGCGTACACTTGGAATATAGCCGCCTTGCTTTTGCAAGTTCTCTGCCATTTTTTCAGGATTGATCTGAATGAAGGCATAGAAGTAAGTGAAGACAATGATCAATACCGTATAGATTGTTGCGCCGATGGGTTCACGGTAATTAAAGATGGTTGACAAAATTTGATACCAGCTAGCTTCACTTTGACTTGTCGCGAAAAATCCGAGAATCGTCTGCGGTGTCATCATGAAAGAACTGGCAAAGATAACTGGAATGACTCCAGCTGAATTGATTTTTAAGGGCAAATGCGCGGATTGATTAGATCCGGATGCACGCTTGGAATATTGAATGGGGATTTTACGTTCAGCTTGTTGAACGTACACAACGAGTATGACCACCAATAATATTGCTGTCAATAGCGCAACCGAGAACAAAATGTTGTTCGTCAAATCGGATCCTGCATCCACAAAACGATCATTGTAGTAAGTGTAAAGATCTGAAGGGATTCTGGCGATGATACCTGAGAAGATGATCAATGACGTTCCGTTTCCGATACCGTGCATTGAAATGGATTCTCCGATAAAAACAACAAGCATCGAACCTGCAGTCATCACTAACGCGATGATCATGTAGGTCGTCATACCCGGATCGTTGACCAATCCCAAGTTTGAGAGTTGGTTGAAACCGATCGAAACACCGACAGATTGCACAAATGCTAAAATGACTGTCAAATATCTTGTAACTTGATTTAACTTTCTTCTACCTACTTCACCCTGTTTGGACCATTCCACAAATTTCGGAACAATGTCCATTTGTAACAATTGAACAACAATAGAAGAAGTGATGTATGGCGAAACACCCATAGCGAAAATGGAATACTGACTCAGTGCTCCACCTCCGAATGTGTTCAACAGACTGAACAAGCCCGTCGATGCCAAGTTTGTGATGGCACCCGCATCAACACCCGGTACAGTAATATGTGTTCCGAGACGGAACACAATCAACATACCTAGAGTAAAAATGATTCTATTTCTAATGTCCTTCGCCTGAAATGCATTTTTCAGAAGAGCAAACATTAGATCACCTCAACAGTCCCACCTGCAGCTTCGATAGCTTTTTGTGCTGCTTCGGAGAATTTATTAGCTTTAACTGTCAGTTTTTTCTCAACGCTTCCGTTGCCTAAAACTTTGATGCCTGATTTTTCATCTTTGACAATACCAGTTTCAACTAATAAAGCTGGAGTAACTTCTGTACCATCTTCGAAACGGTTTAATGTTTCTAAGTTGATGACAGCATATTCCTTACGGTTGATGTTCGTGAATCCACGTTTTGGAAGACGACGGAACAATGGAGTTTGTCCACCCTCGAATCCAAGTCTCACACCGCCGCCTGAACGGGCTTTTTGGCCTTTATGTCCACGACCGGATGTTTTACCATTACCGGATGAAGATCCGCGACCGACACGGTTACGTTCTTTACGTGAGCCTTCAGCAGGTTTTAATTCATGAAGTTTCATAGTAACTTGGCACCTCCTTCAATCTGATATTTATTATTTAACTTCTTCTGATGTTACTAAGTGGCTTACTGTGTTAATCATGCCCAAGATAGCTGGGTTAGCTGGTTTCACAACAGTTTTGCCGATTTTGGACAATCCCAAAGCCTTGCAAGTATCTTTTTGGTTTTGAGGACGTCCGATCAAGCTGCGTGTTAAAGTGATCTTTACTTCTGCCATGATGTAGTCCTCCTTATCCTAGTAATTCTTCAACTGATTTGCCGCGTAATTTCGCAACGTCTTCAGCATTTTTCAATTGTTTCAAGCCTTCGATTGTAGCACGTACCATGTTGATAGGTGTGTTCGAACCAAGGGACTTGCTTGTGATATCAGCGATACCAGCTAATTCAACAACGGCACGGACTGGTCCGCCTGCAGAAACTCCGGAACCGGATTTAGCAGGTTTCAACATTACGTTACCGCCACAGAAAGTTCCGATAACTTGGTGTGGGATTGTTGATTCAGACATTGGAACTTCAATAAGGCTCTTTTTAGCACTTTCGATAGCTTTACGAATAGCTTCTGGAACCTCGGCTGCTTTACCAGTACCGAATCCTACATGTCCGTTTCTGTCTCCTACAACAACTAAAGCAGCAAAACGCAGACGACGTCCACCTTTAACAACTTTTGTTACACGATTGATTGCAACAACGCGATCTTCTAATTCAATATGAGCTGGGTCAACATAAACCATGTGTGGTTATCCTCCTTTTCCTAGAAATCTAGTCCATTTTCGCGAGCAGCTTCAGCCAAAGCCTGCACACGACCATGGTACAGATAGCCACCACGGTCAAAGACTACTTTTTTGATACCTTTAGCAACAGAACGTTCAGCAATTAGTTTTCCAACTGCAGCAGCAGCTTCAGTTTTAGTACCGTTTGCGATTTCTGATTCTTTTGTAGAGGCACTTGCTAGCGTCACACCCGCTACGTCATCAATTAATTGAGCGTAGATGTTTTTGTTGGAACGAAAAACGTTCAAGCGTGGGCACTCTGCAGTACCAGAGATTTTTCTTCTTACTCGTGCGTGTCTAGCTTGGCGCACTTTGTTTTTATCTGGTTTAGTAATCACAATTGTCACCTCTTTATTTTAATTTTGTTGGGCCGTTCAGGAAGCAAGTAATAATAGCGGACTATTATTTACCTGTCTTACCTTCTTTACGACGGATGATTTCGTTAACGTATTTGATACCTTTACCTTTGTAAGGCTCTGGTGGGCGTACGCCACGGATGTTGGCTGCCAAAGCGCCAACTTTAGCTTTATCGTAACCTTTAACGATGATTTTAGTGTTAGTTGGTACTTCCACTTCAATACCGTCTTCAGGTGTGAATTCCACTGGATGAGAATATCCTACGTTCAATACAAGTTTTTTGCCTTGTAATTGAGCACGGTACCCAACCCCTACTAAGTCCAATTCTTTCGCAAATCCTTCAGATACACCTACAACCATGTTGTTCAACAACGCGCGTGTAGTACCGTGAATGGATTTAGTGAATTTCTCTTCGTTAGGACGAGTGAAAGTAACAGTGTTTCCTTCGATATTGATACCGATCATTTCATTAAATGTGCTAGTTAATTCGCCTTTAGGGCCTTTAACCGTAACAGTGTTACCTTGTTGAGTAACGGTTACGCCAGCTGGGATTTCGATTGCTTTATTACCAATACGACTCACAGGGCTGCACCTCCTTTATTTTCTCTTATTTTTTAAAAAAATTACCAAATGTAAGCTAATACTTCGCCGCCGATGTTTTTCGCTCTTGCTTCTTTGTCGGTGATAACACCTTCAGAAGTAGACACGATTGCGATTCCTAAACCATTCAATACTTTAGGGATGTCGCCAGTTTTAGCGTATACACGCAAACCTGGTTTTGAAATACGTTTCAAACCAGTGATGACGCGTTCGTTGTTTGGACCGTATTTTAAGAATACACGGATAACACCTTGTTTGTCGTCTGAAGTGTAATCAAAGTTTTTGATGAAACCTTCAGCCTTAAGAATGTTAGCGATCTCTAATTTTGTCTTTGATGCAGGCACTTCTAAAGATTCGTGACGTACCATGTTGGCATTACGAATACGAGTTAAGAAATCTGCGATTGGATCTGTCATGACCATTTACATTATACCTCCTTTTGCGAGTATGGTTAAATTACCAGCTAGCCTTTTTCACGCCGGGAATTTGTCCTTTATAGGCAAGTTCACGGAAGCAAATACGGCAAAGTTTGAATTTGCGATAAACTGAATGTGGACGTCCGCAACGTTCACAACGAGAGTAAGCTTGAGTAGAATGTTTTGCGGGACGTTTGTTTTTAGCAATCATGGATTTTTTAGCCAATTATTATTCGCCTCCTTAGCTTATTTTTGGAATGGCATTCCAAGTTGAGTCAATAATTCTCTTGATTCTTCGTCAGTGTTAGCAGTAGTTACGATAACGATATCCATACCACGTACTTTGTCGACTCTATCATAGTCAACTTCTGGGAAAATCAATTGTTCTTTGATACCTAAAGTATAGTTTCCACGACCATCAAAAGATTTTTTGCTGATCCCACGGAAGTCACGTACACGTGGTAATGAAACTGTTACTAGTTTATCCAAGAAGTCGTACATTCTTTCGCCACGTAAAGTAACTTTAGTGCCGATAGGCATACCTTCACGTAAACGGAATGCAGCGATTGATTTTTTAGCTAACGTGATGACTGGTTTTTGACCAGAGATCAAAGTTAGTTCTTCAACTGCTTTATCCAAGTTTTTTGTGTTTGAAACAGCATCACCCACACCCATGTTGATGACGATTTTGTCAATTTTAGGTGCTTGCATGATTGAAGTGTATTCAAATTTTTCCATCAATGATGGAACGATTTCTTTTGTATATCTTTCTTTTAAACGGTTCATTTAGAATATCCTCCTTCCTCTAATAATTAATCAATGATTTCGCCGGTTTTTTTGGAAACGCGGACTTTTTTGCCATCTACGACTTTAGATCCTACGCGAGTAGGTTCGCCAGTTTTAGCATCAATTAACATAATGTTAGAAACATGGATAGGTGCTGCTTCTTCAAGAATTCCACCTGTTGGATTTGTTTGGGAAGCTTTGCGATGTTTCTTGACAATATTAATGCCTTCGACAATAACACGATCTTTTTTAGGGAAAGTTTTAAGGATGACTCCTTCTTTACCTTTATCTTTTCCAGTAATGACTTTAACTTTATCACCAGTTTTTACGTGCATGCTTTGTTGCACCTCCTTCATTTATGACAGTTGATTACAATACTTCTGGAGCAAGGGAAACGATCTTCATGTAGTTGTTGTCACGCAATTCACGTGCAACTGGTCCAAAGATACGTGTTCCACGAGGGCTCTTGTCGTCACGAATGATTACACAAGCATTTTCGTCAAATTTGATGTAAGAACCATCTTTACGGTGTGCGCCGTGTTTCGTACGAACGATAACAGCTTTAACTACATCACCCTTTTTGACAACACCACCGGGTGTAGCTTGTTTTACTGTGCAGACGATTGTATCACCAATTCCTGCGAATTTGCGGTTTGAACCACCTAAAACTTTGATAGTTAACACTTCTTTAGCGCCTGAATTATCGGCAACTCTTAAGCGGGATTCTGTTTGTATCACGTCAGTATCCTCCTTCCGGATATAAAAATATTTATTTGTCTGATTAGATGATTACTGATTCTTCAACAACTTCCAGTAAGCGGAAGTTTTTAGTAGCAGATAGAGGACGAGTCTCCATAATTCTAACTACATCTCCCATTTTAGCTTGGTTGTTTTCATCATGTGCTTTGTACTTTTTAGAGTACTTAACGCGTTTGCCGTAAGTTGGATGTGTTTTTGTTGTAGATACTTCTACAACGATTGTTTTATCCATTTTATCGGAAACAACAACACCTTGGTAGACTTTACGTTGGTTACGTTGTTCAGTCATTTCGTTGTGACCTCCTTTGCTGATCTACTATTTTTGCAATTCTTGTTGTCGCAATACAGTTTTAATACGTGCAATTGATTTGCGTACTTCTTTCAAGCGGGCAGTATTTTCTAACTGGCCGGTTGCAAGTTGGAATCGTAGATTGAATAATTCATCTTTGAATTGTTTTTCTTTTTCAATCATTTCAGCAGTGGATAACTCTTTAAGTTCATTAGCCTTCATTCGATTCACCACCAATTTCTTTACGTTTTACAATTTTTGTTTTAACTGGCAATTTGTGAGATGCAAGACGTAGAGCTTCGCGTGCCACTTCTTCAGGGACGCCTGCTACTTCGAACATGATCTTGCCGCGTTTAACTGGAGATACCCAACCTTCAGGAGCCCCTTTACCAGAACCCATACGGACTCCGATAGCTTTGGATGTATATGATTTGTGAGGGAATATTTTGATCCAAACTTTCCCACCACGTTTCATGTAACGAGTCATAGCGATACGAGCAGCTTCGATCTGACGGTTTGTGATCCAATGAGAGTCAACAGCTTGCAAACCAAATTCACCGAATACTACTTCTTTTCCGCCTTTAGCTTCTCCGCGCATTTTTCCACGGAACTCACGACGGTGTTTTACACGTTTAGGTACTAACATTGGTTATTTCCCTCCTTTCTCAGTTGTTTTTTTTGCTGGTAAAACCTCACCACGGTAAATCCAAACTTTAACGCCTAATTTACCATAAGTTGTGTCAGCTTCTTCCCAAGCGTAGTCGATGTCCGCACGCAATGTATGCAATGGAACAGTTCCTTCAGCATGAGTTTCAGCACGAGCGATATCTGCACCATTCAAACGACCAGAAACTTGCGTTTTGATCCCTTTAGCGCCAGATCTCATTGTACGTTGGATAGCTTGTTTTTGAGCACGACGGAAAGCTACACGGTTTTCCAACTGTTTAGCGATACCTTCAGCAACCAATTTAGCATCCAAGTCTGGTCTTTTGATTTCCACGATGTTGATGTGTACTTTTTTACCAGTAAGTTCATTTAACTCTTTACGAGTTTTTTCTACTTCAGAACCGCCTTTACCGATTACCATACCAGGTTTGGCAGTATGAATTGAAACGTTCACGCGGTTAGCGGCACGTTCGATTTCGATTTTAGAAACAGAAGCTTCGCTTAAGTTCTTTTCGATATATTTACGGATACGTAAATCTTCATGTAAGAAAGCTGCGAAATCTTTTTCAGCGTACCATTTAGCATCCCAGTCACGGATGATGCCGACACGCAATCCTAATGGATGAATTTTTTGACCCACAGATTATCCCTCCTTCTTTTCTGATACCACGATTGTGATGTGGCTAGTACGTTTCATGATTGGTGAAGCTGAACCTTTTGCACGTGGACGGAAACGTTTCATCGTTGGTCCTTCGTTAACATAAGCCTCGCTTACTACCAAGTTTTCGATATCTAAATCATAATTATGTTCTGCATTAGCAATTGCTGACATCAACACTTTTTCTACAACGGGCGAAGCGCCACGCGGTGTGAATTTCAGAATGGAGATTGCTTCTCCGATGCTCTTGCCTCTGATAAGATCCACTACTAAACGAACCTTACGAGCGGCAATGCGAACAGTTTGTGCAGATGCTTTTGCAGCTGTGATTTGTTCTGGCATGTTATTTCCTCCCCTCGTAATTAACGGCGACCTGTTTTCTTGTCGTCTGCGGCATGGCCACGGTATGTTCTTGTTGGAGCGAATTCTCCTAATTTGTGTCCTACCATGTCTTCTTGAATGTAAACTGGAACGTGTTTTCTTCCATCATAAACTGCAATCGTTTGACCGATGAATTGTGGGAAAATTGTAGAGCGGCGAGACCAAGTTTTGATTACTTGTTTCTTTTCGCTAGCTAGAGCAGCTTCAACTTTCTTAATTAAATGTTCATCGACAAAAGGTCCTTTTTTCAAACTACGACCCATGGTGAAGCCTCCTTTCGATTATGTGTTGCTTCAGTCAATTATTGTTGTGATAATTATTTTTTGCGTCCGCGAACGATCAGCTTGCTAGATTTAGCCTTCTTGCTACGAGTTTTGTAACCAAGAGCAGGTTTACCCCAAGGAGTAACTGGCGCTTTGCGTCCGATTGGAGATTTACCTTCACCACCACCGTGTGGGTGATCGTTAGGGTTCATTACAGAACCGCGGACTGTAGGGCGTTTACCCAACCAACGGTTACGTCCGGCTTTACCGATGTTGATCAATTCGTGTTGTTCGTTACCTACTGAACCGATTGTTGCACGGCAAGTTGAAAGGATTAAACGTACTTCGCTTGAGTTCAAACGAACTAATGTATATTTACCTTCTTGTCCAAGTACTTGAGCACTTGTACCAGCTGAACGGATCAATTGACCGCCTTTGCCTGGTTTTGTTTCGATGTTGTGGATAACAGTACCGACTGGGATGTTTGCCAATGGCATTGCGTTTCCGATTTTGATATCAGATCCTACTCCAGATTCGATTTGTTGGCCTACTTCGATGCCTTTAGGGGCAATAATGTAAGTTTTGATTCCATCAACATATTGGATCAATGCGATGTTTGCAGTGCGGTTTGGATCGTACTCGACAGCTTTGACGATACCAATAACTCCATCTTTATTACGTTTGAAGTCGATCACACGGTAAGCACGTTTGTGTCCACCCGCTTGATGACGAACTGTAATTTTACCTTGGTTGTTACGACCGGCTTTTCTTTTGATTGGTTCGATCAAAGATTTCTCAGGTGTTGTTTTTGTGATCTCTGCGAAATCAGAACCAGTCATATTACGACGGCCGTTTGTGGTAGGTTTGTATTTCTTAATCGCCACGTTTTTTCCCCTCCTATTTGATTATTTCAAAAGATTAATTTTCGAATAATTCGATTGTTTTAGAATTTTCAGTCAAAGTGATGATTGCTTTACGGCGTTTTTTCGTATAGCCTTTGTATTTACCCATACGTTTTAATTTGCCGCGAACATTCATGATGTTTACGTTTTTAACATCTACGCCGAACAATGCTTCGACAGATTGTTTAACTAACGTTTTGTTAGCACGTACATCTACTTCAAAGGTATATTTCTTTTCATCCATCGCAAGCATAGAAGCTTCCGTAATGATTGGGCGTTTGATAACGTCTGTTGCTTCCATTATTTAAGAGCCTCCTCTACCTTAGAAAGAGCAGCTTGTGTTAAGATCAGTTTGTTGTTTGAAACAACATCCAATACGTTGATTCCTGTTTCGTTAACGACTGTTACACCAGGAAGGTTACGTGCTGATAATGCTGCAAAATCGTTGTCGTTTTCTACAACAACCAATACTTTCGTATCAACGTTAAGGTTTTTCAACACATTTGCAAATTCTTTTGTTTTTGGTGCGTCGAAGTTCAGTGTTTCAACTACGATCAAGTCTCCTTCAGCAACTTTCGTTGAAAGAACTGATTTGATAGCTAAGCGACGAACTTTCTTGTTTAATTTATAGCTGTAAGAACGAGGTGTTGGTCCAAAGACAACTCCACCGCCAACCCATTGTGGTGAACGGATTGAACCTTGGCGTGCACGGCCTGTTCCTTTTTGTTTCCATGGTTTACGACCACCACCGCTGACAGCGCTGCGGTTTTTTACTGCGTGAGTTCCTTGTCTTAATGAAGCGCGTTGCATGATGATTGCATCGTAAACAACGTTTTCGTTAGGCTCGATCCCAAAGATTTCTTCATTCAAAGTTACTTCACCGTTTTGTGTTCCATCTTGTTTAAATAAGGCTACGTTTGGCATTATTCTCGTTCCTCCTCTCTTTTTTTGTTATTTTTTAACAGCTTTGCGAGCTGCTTTGATTTCGATTAATGATTTTTTAGAACCAGGTACGTTACCTTTGATCAGGATAACGTTTTTCTCAACGTCAACCATAACGATTTCAAGGTTTTGGATAGTAACGCGATCGTTACCCATACGTCCTGCTAATTTTTTACCTTTGAATACGCGGGATGGGAATGAAGCAGCACCCATTGAACCAGGACGACGGTGGTAACGTGATCCGTGGGCCATTGGTCCGCGGCTTTGTCCGTGACGTTTGATTACGCCTTGGAAACCATGTCCTTTAGTGGTACCAGTGACATCAACAATGTCGCCTGCTTCAAAGATATCAACTTTGATTTCTTTTCCTACTTCGTATTCTCCCAGCTCAACATTGTTAAATTCACGAATGAAGCGCTTAGGAGCAGTTTTTGCTTTTGCTGCATGACCCTTAGCAGGTTTGTTTGACAATACTTCACGCATTTCTTGGTAGCCTAGTTGTACCGCTTCGTAGCCGTCTGTTTCGTTAGTTTTAACTTGTAAAACAACGTTTGGAGTAGCTTCGATAACTGTAACTGGTACTAACTCACCGTTTGCAGTAAAGAATTGAGTCATTCCTACTTTTTTGCCTAAGATTCCTTTGGTCATGGTAACACCTCCGTTTGTTTTTTATATGATAGGTTTGATTATAATTTGATTTCGATGTCTACGCCGCTTGGTAAGTCAAGCTTCATCAAAGCGTCAACAGTTTTAGTTGTTGGGTTGATGATGTCGATTAGACGTTTGTGTGTAAGCATTTCGAACTGCTCACGAGAATCTTTGTACTTGTGAGTAGCACGGATCACTGTGTATAGTTGTCTTTCAGTCGGCAATGGAATCGGACCAGAAACGGTAGCTCCCGTTCTTTTTGCTGTTTCCACGATTTTATCCGCTGATTGATCAAGAGCACGGTGTTCATATGCTTTTAAACGAATACGTATTTTTTGTTTTGCCATGTTGTTCCCTCCTTCGTCAGATGTAATTCATAAGACTAGCTCCACGAAAATTCCCCGGCACACCCGCCGTGACAAAGCGACCGGGTGTGTCGCAACCTCTCGTCTCTTAGCTGCGGTTCCCGCTTGAACGGTCACCAATACATTATTCATAACCATGAATGCCGTACCAATATATTATACATAATCACATCAGTTAAAGCAAGTCTTTTCTGAAAATAATCTGTAATTTCCGTTGCTGCCTAAATGAAAAGTATTGCCGGCGCACTATGAAGCATTTTGTCCCTTCACTATTATACTGATCCGCAAGAAGAATGCAAGCCTACTGGAAAAGTTTCTTCCTTATGATTGTCGTGATCGTCGTTTTGCTTTTCGGCTATCCGCTCTGCCATTATCGCTTTCCCTATATTATAGAAGAAACAGGATTTCCGAACTGGATTTGCTGGGTTTTTCTTTTTGAGAAACGAATGGTTTTTGCTGATATATTGCCCAAATTCCAGCGTTTTTTGTCGCTGACCTATTCCATGTGAGCTATCTTCACGCGATTTACATGATTAAATCGATTTTATGACGTCTCCGCAGCACTTATTGCGCGCGCATTAGCCTTTTTTTGCTGCCAGGGCATCACGAGCAGCCTTCAGCCGCAATAACGCCTTGATCATGTCATATTTCATGACGCAAGTCGTCATCATTTTGATGCTTTTATATTTTTTAGGGTGTAAAGTAAAGGACATCACAAAGTAGTCATACAAAATAACTTATCAGCAGAAGGAGAATCTACATGGAGAACATTAATTATGCAGACACAACTTTCGTCTTCCTAGCAACAATCTTAGTCATGATGATGACACCCGCTTTATCCCTATTCTACGGAGGGATGGTCCGGAAGAAAAATGTCCTCAGCACGACGATGCACAGTTACGCTGCCATCGCAGTCGTTTCCATCCAATGGCTATTATTCGGCTATTCTTTTGTATTTGGAGGCGACTCGAAATTCTTCGGCGATTTGTCCTTCACCTTGCTCAACGGTGTCGGCTTCGCTCCGATCGATTATGCGCCGACCATCCCGCATCAGCTCTTCATGATGTTCCAGATGGCTTTCGCCATCATCACTCCAGCCTTGATTTCAGGAAGCATCGCGGAACGCATGAAGTTCCCTGCCTTCCTTGCTTTCATCCTTTTATGGACGACTTTCGTCTATGATCCGATTGCCCATTGGATCTGGGGCAATGGCGGTTGGATCCGCGAACTGGGCGCACTCGACTTCGCTGGCGGGAGCGTCATCCATATCAGTTCAGGGATTTCGGCTCTGGTAGCAGCGATTTATCTTGGCAAAAGGAAAAACCACGATTCCGTCAAGCCGCATAATATCCCGATGACGATGATCGGTGCTGGCCTTCTTTTGTTCGGCTGGTTCGGTTTCAATGCCGGAAGCGCTTTGGCAATCAACGATATTGCGCTGGATGCCTTCATCACTACAAACACCGCCGCTGCCACTGCCGGTATCAGCTGGATGATCTGTGAATGGATAATCCATAAGAAACCGACTGCACTTGGATTCGTCAGCGGTATCGTTGCAGGTCTGGTTTCCATTACGCCTGGTGCCGGATTCGTCAGCCCGATTTCGGCTTTGGCCATCGGTTTCATCGGCGGAATCGTCTGCTTCTATGGCGTATCCGTCCTGAAGAAGAAGTTTAACTATGATGATGCACTTGATGCATTCGGTTGCCATGGCATCGGGGGTATCTGGGGCGGAATCGCAACAGGTATCTTTGCATCCAGCAGCATCAACCCTGCCATTGAAGGCGGTTTGGTTGACGGCAACGCCTCTCTTTTGATAGCTGAAGTCATCAGCATTTTGGCTGTACTTGCATATGCCGGCATTGTGTCCTATCTCTTGTTGAAGTTAATCAGTCAATTTATGCCCTTGCGCGTCTCCGAGGAAGAGGAAGAAATCGGTTTGGATTATGCAGTCCATGGGGAAACAGCATACGGCAGTCTTGCAGTAGCTTTGAGTGATGCCAATTATTCAAATACTGATACATCCGTTGTTCCGGGCGAATTAAAAACAGCCTTCCAAAAATTCCAAGAGCGCACATTCGCGAATAACGGTCCGGAACTTGCCTTCGCGAATGCATCAATTGATGATCTGAACAAATCAGTGGTTGTGGAATACCAAGCATCCAGCGCAACAACAGGCGGTTTCGATGCTCAAAACAAAATCACCAAAATTGAAATCATCACGAATGAAAGTAAATTTGAAGGTCTGAAAAAAGCACTGAACAACATCGGAATCACAGGTATGACCGTTTTCGACGTATTCGGCTACGGGATGCAAAAGGGTCATACTACTTATTACCGCGGCGTCGAGACCGAAGCCGATCTGCTTCCGAAGATCCGCGTCGAAGTTGTCGTCAGCACAGTGCCCGTCCAAGAGGTAGTCGATGCTGCCAGAAAAGCATTGTATACAGGCAATATTGGTGACGGAAAAATCTTCATCTATAATGTAGAGAACGTCATCCGCGTCAGCACCGGTGATGAAGGTAAGAAAGCTTTGGAATATCCAAACGAATAAGCAAGACAAAGAGAAGATCATCGGGGGCTGAACCCGATGAT
>OBJT01000142.1_pt1 | contig 18195 bp, 18 predicted proteins | sample 1519861 | NCBI WGS metagenome assembly OBJT01 (sample SAMN02401118, study PRJEB22541) | soil metagenome, isolate JX
CATTATCAAAGAGATTCATGCTGATTTAACCGATCGCCTTCAATATGATAAAGGCCAATTCAAAAAGAACGAAAACATGATTATAGGTGCAGAATTCCAAACAGCTACACCAGGGGAAACACCATTTCTAGTCCAACAGTTAGTGGAAAAGCTAGAATATCGGTTGGAGAACGCAGTTACTGACGAAGAAAAATTAGAGAGTATTTTAGATGCACATATTCAACTCGAGGGGATCCACCCATTTTCTGATGGAAATGGTCGAACAGGGCGTATGATCTTGAACTACTCCTTGTTACAGCAAGGAGTCCCGCCTTTGATTATCGAGAAGGAAACCAAAGCGACTTATATAGAATTGCTAGCAAAACAAGATTTAAATGGGTTTATGTCTTTTGCCAACGAAATTTTAGCAAAAGAGCAGAAGCGTATGCAGGCATTCCAAAATATGGATCAAGAGAAAATTTTATATGAATAAAACCTACTAAACAATTTAGTAGGTTTTATTCGTTGGCGGAGTGACTCAAGACCTTGTGAGAATACTGTTCATATATTTCGTGTTATCTATGTAATTATTATTATAAAACTATCGCTGCGTTCTCTATAATATCTTGGTACGTTGCGGTAATATGATAGTTGTTTATCAAATAGATACTAATTGTTTCAATAAAATTTTCAAACGCTGGTTCTAATTAAACATACATTTCATAAGAGTGCATCTTTTTCACCGCCTAACTGCAAATGCGTAAAATATGTGAAATATATCTCATCTCATTTATTAAGGACACTCACTGATATACCCAATCCTATTTTTATTTTTTTCTAATAGGCTAATCGTGATACGAGGTTAGCCATATATATTTTAAAAGACTTATAGTTTCTTGATTGCTTAAGGTAGTTTTGATATTTTTCCTCTTTTAGATTTGTTTGTAGTTGATTATTATGGTGATTAGCTGTGGAGGCATATATTTTGGTGAATAAATTAGTGCAAATACTTTTCTTTTTCATTTTTCAGGCAGAGGAAAAAGAAGTGCGCAATGAATTGAGATTTGCTCTTGTTGTAGTGAACATGAAAATGCATTCCTTGGAGAGCTAGCCTTAGAAAATAATCTGTACCTTGGTTCTCAAAAAAAGGTTCCAATCACCAAATTTGGTGATTGGAACCTTTTTTCAGCTAGTTATGACCCAGCCTGCTTGATTACGCTTTGTGAGTGCGAACTGAAACTAAAGTGTGCCGGTAAATCCGTATTTAAAAGTCCTCAGCGAGAGTATATAACTTTTCTATGAAAATAATTATTTGTGTAATAACTTAGCATAATAGAGTGTTGCTTTAACAGCACTATGCCAACCGTGCAGTCGTTCTTGACGTTCTTTAATACTCATATTAGGCTTAAACTGTTCGTTTGCAGATACTAAAGCAGCAAGTTCGTTTTGATTACGCCAATAACCAACTGCTAAACCAGCAAGGTAAGCAGCCCCTAATCCAGTGGTCTCTAAGCGTTCGGTACGCTCGACTGTTTTTCCGAGAATGTCTGCTTGAAACTGTACTAATAGATTATTTTGTGCAGCTCCACCATCAACGTAAAGGATATCTATTACGATATCAGTATCTAATTCCATTAATTCAATAATATCACTGACTTGATAGGCAAGGGATTCCACAGTTGCTCGAATCAATTCTCGTCGACTTGTGAATTCATTGATTCCCAGAATAGATCCTCGTGCGCTTGAATCCCAATATGGAGCACCTATTCCTCGAAAGGAAGGGACAACGTAAACTCCGGAATTAGTTTCAGCTTCAAGTGCAAAAATTTCTGAATCCGCTATTGATTCAAATAAATTCAAGCCTTCTTTCAACCATTCAATTGCACTACCTGAAATAAGAGCAGATCCTTCAAGTGCATAAGTTATTTGATTGTCAATCGAATAACCAATTGTGGTGAGTAACCTGTGTTTAGACATTTTCGGTTCAGATCCGGTATTCATGACAATAAAAGTTCCTTGACCATAAGTGCTTTTTACTTGGCCAGGATGAAAGGCTAATTGACCGAATAACGCTGCTTGCTGATTTCCCGCAACGCCAGCAATTGGAATGTTCACTCCATCAAAAATATCTGAATCGGTCAGTCCATAAACATAAGAGCTTGGATAAGTTTCCGGCAACATATTTTTTGGAATATTAAATAGATTTAGTAAGTAATCATCCCATTCCAAGGTGTGAATATTAAATAACATCGTCCGTGATGCATTTGTGTGATCGGTGCAGTGTAATTTACCATTTGTAAGTTTCCAAATAAGCCAACTATCAACTGTTCCAAAAGCTAACTCTCCACGTTCTGCTCTTTCTTGTGAACCTAATTTATGATCGAGGATCCAGCGAATTTTACTAGCAGAGAAGTAGGGACTAAGCACTAATCCAGTTTTTTCATGTATGTAATTTTCAACGTCATCTTGTTTAAATTTGTTAATGATATCTAGTGATTGATTAGAGCTCCACACAATGGCATTGTAAATTGGTTGCCCAGTATGTCGATCCCATACAATAGATGTTTCGCGTTGATTTGTAATTCCAAGAGCTTTAATTTGATGGAATGATATACAAGACCCCTCCATAACTTTATGAATCACAGTACAGACTGATTGCCAAATCACATTCGGATCTTGTTCCACCCAGCCAGATTGTGGAACAAGTTGTTCAAATTTTTGAGATGCAGTGCCAATATAATTTCCTTGGCGGTCAATAATAATTGCACGAGTTGTTGATGTTCCTTGATCAATAGCTAAAATATATTCTTGCATAACCAATCACTTCCTTCGTAAGCAGTGCATAGTCAATATTTTTCATTAATATGTTGTAAGTTATATACATAATAATAAAGCAATTTAAGGCTGAATTCTATAGCCAATCACTTGGATAATTATTTTGTGATATATTTCACTATTAAGCTCGCAGCCTCCGAGAACCCAGCGATATAGCATTTCTGACAATCCATAAGCATAAAAGTCAGCTGTTGTCTCAATAATAGCTTGGTTGTTATTAGAAATAACGTGTATTCGAAAATAGTCATTCACGACTTTTTTAACAATTTGCCTAATATAATACGCAAAATACTCCTTAAATGAATCGAACTTCATGTTTGAGAAAACCTTCTTATAATAATTACTGTTTTCTTCAAGATAATTCAATAGATAGAGTAATCCTTCTTGCCATTTTTCCCAAACCGTAAGTGATTGAATTAATTTAGAGGTTTCATATGAAAAAATCCAAGTAATTAAATCGTACTTGTCATCAAAATGATCATAAAAAGTCTGACGGCGGAAATCTGTCTGGTCCATTATATCTGTAATTGATATTTTATCAATATCCTTTTCACGTGCGAGATATTTGAAGGAATAAGCAATGATTTCCTTCGTTGCGTTTTGTCGGTTCATGCTTTGTGCCCCATTCGAAAACGTATTAACTATCATGTTTTATTATTTTTCATTATACATCATCCTTAAAACAATTGAATCGGACAAATGATGTTGTTTGTCTGTTGAGTTGATAACGCTTACTTGTTAAGATGACTTTAGTTTCAAGGAAGGGAATTATCTGAATTATGTAAGGGGTTACTTGGTTAGTAATTCAATGAGTTATTGTATTTCAACAAAAATTAGGAGGAATAAAAATGAGAAAAGCGTTTATTAGTCCAACAAAATATGTCCAAGGGGAAAATGAGTTATTGAATTTAGGTTACTTTGTAAAGACATTTGGGGAAAAAGCTTTGTTGATTGCTAATCACGACGATGTAAACCGCGTACGAGAAAAACTAGAAAAGACGGCAGCAAAATTTGGTGTCGAATTTATCGAAACTAATTTTCACGGCGAGGCTTCTCGGGTGGAGGCTTCTCGTTTGCAAGAGCTAGCTAAGAAAGAGTCATGTGACTGTATTATTGGTCTTGGTGGAGGCAAAGCTATCGACACTGCTAAGGTTGTAGCTGAAGGGAAGAACTTGATTATCGTGCCGACTATTGTAGCGACAGATGCACCTACCAGTCACTCTGCAGTACTCTACACAGAAGCTGGTGAATTTGATGATTATGCATATTTTATGCAAAGTCCTTCAGTTGTTTTGATCGATACGACTATTATTGCTCAAGCACCTACACGATTTTTGGTTTCGGGTATGGGAGACGCACTCTCTACCTACTTTGAAGCTAGAGCAACAAGCAGAGCATTCGCAAATGTAAACGCGGGACTACCCTGTGGTGCACGAGAAGGTGTATGTCCGCCTGCTAAAAGTACAAATACAGCTTTAGCCCTTGCTAAATTATGCTATGAAACCTTATTAGAGGATGGTCATAAAGCAAAAGAAGCTTCAGATCTAAATATCGTTACACCTGCACTAGAAAATATTATTGAAGCAAATATTTTATTGTCCGGGCTTGGATTCGAAAGTGGCGGTTTAGCTGCCATTCACGCGATTCATGATGGACTTACCATTCTACATGATGCTCATGGAGCTACTCATGGTGAGAAGGTTGCTTTTGGTGTGATTTGCCAATTGATTCTTGAAAATGCACCATCGAAAGAGTTGTACGAAGTATTAGACTTCTCGTTATCGATTGGATTACCAGTTTGTCTAGAAGACATCGGAGTTAAGAGCATCACTGATGAGCAATTAACTGAAGTAGCAGAGAAATCTTGCATTCCAGAAGAATCAATTCATTCTATGCCATTTACAGTTGATGTTGAACAAGTAAAAGCAGCCATCATGGTAGCTGACGCACTGGGACGCAATTATAAACTACGCAAACAAGCAAAATAAAAATAATTCTAAAAATATGGATCAAAGGATGGAAATAGATGAAGAAAATCATGAACAATCCCAGTAATATTGTTGATGAAATGTTACAAGGTATGATTGTGAGCCACCCTGACTTAATCCAAAGGATACCTGAGACTGGGATTATCCAACGTAAAGAGGAAAAAAATGGAAAAGTGGCTATTATTTCTGGAGGCGGAAGCGGACACGAACCGGCTCATGCTGGATTCGTCGGCAAAGGCATGTTATCTGCTGCAATCTGTGGTGAAGTATTTACTTCCCCAACGCCAGATCAAATTTTAGAGGCGATCAAGGTATCAGATGAAGGTGCTGGTGTCTTCTTGGTGATCAAGAATTATTCTGGAGATATTATGAATTTTGAAATGGCTCAAGAACTAGCTGAAATGGAAGGTATCGAAGTAGCGAGTGTAGTTGTAGATGATGATATCGCTGTTGAAGATAGCTTATATACCCAAGGAAAACGGGGAGTAGCCGGAACGATTCTCGTTCATAAAATATTAGGTTACGCAGCTCAGCAAGGAAAGTCGATCACAGAAATCAAAGAATTATCCAAGAATTTAATTCCGAATATCAAATCGATTGGACTCGCACTGACTGGTGTAACTACACCAGGAAGCAATCAGCCAAGCTTTGTATTGGCCGAAGATGAGATTGAATACGGAGTAGGAATTCACGGTGAGCCTGGATATCGCAGAGAAAAATTACAAACATCTCAGAATCTTGCAAATGAACTATTAACGAAATTAGTAAATGAATTTGGTGCGAAGGAAAAAGGCCGTTTTGCAGTGATAGTCAACGGGCTAGGTGGAACGCCATTAATGGAACAATATGTCTTTACAAATGATGTCCAACAGCTTTTGAGTAATCGTGAATTATCTGTTGACTTTTACAAGGTAGGCAACTTTATGACATCGCTTGAAATGCAAGGGTTGTCCTTAACTTTACTCTATTTGGAAAATGATTTTTATATTGAAGCATTAAAAGCACCAGTTACGACTATAAGTTGGTAAATATTATATCAGATTGTAGGTTATACGAAAGGGGTCCGAACCCATAATGGATATACAAACAGGAATTCGTTGGATGGAATTATTTAATGAGAAAATTCAACAAGAAAAAGACTATCTAACCCAGCTTGATACACCAATTGGGGATAGCGATCATGGGAATAACATGTCACGAGGTATGACCTACGTTGTTGAAGCAATCGATACACAATCTCCCGATTCACTAGAAGCGCTTTTGAAGATAGTTACGGCTAATTTACTAAGCAAGGTCGGGGGTGCGTCAGGTCCATTATATGGTTCAGCATTTATGGGTATGTTGAAAACATATCAAGAAGGTGAATCATCATGGAGAAAAATATTACAGGGTGGCTTAGAAAGCATTCAAAAACGTGGGAAAGCCGAAGTTGGGGATAAAACAATGATCGATGTTTGGGCACCAGTTGTTTTGGCATTAGAAAATGATGGATTAACAGATAAGGTTATTGATGAGGCAGTTGAAGCAACAAAACCTCTAAAGGCTAAAAAAGGTCGTGCTTCATATGTCGGTGAACGTTCCATTGGACATATCGATCCAGGGGCATATTCCTCTGCATTGCTATTTCACGCTATGTTAGAAGCGGAGGCCGAATGATGACAACAGGAATTATTATTGTCTCTCACGTTTATGAAATCGCAAAAGGAATCAATCGATTACTTCAAGAAGTCGCCAGTGATGTCAATATTGAAGTGGTTGGTGGCATATCTGAAGTTGAAATTGGTACTAGTTTTGATAATATTCTTCAATTGATTGAGCAACATCCGTCTGATAATTTATTGGCATTTTATGATCTAGGCAGTGCGAAGATGAATTTGGAAATGGCGAGAGAGCTCAGTGAAAAGTCGATTACAATTTACGATGTACCAATAGTTGAAGGTTCATACACTGCAGCAGCACTTTTGCAGGCAAATGTGGCTAACAATGTTATCGAACAACAATTAAAAGAATTACATATTTATAAGTAAAAAAGGATTTTACAGAACTGAGGAATAAATATGACAAAAGAAAACTATGATTTTATGATGCCTAATGTGAATTTCTTTGGACCTGGGGTAGTTAAAAAGGTCGGAGAAAGAGCCAAAATGTTGAATATGAACAAAGTGTTAATTGTTACAGATAAATTTTTAAGAGAATTGGCTAATGGTCCCGTTAAGCAGGCAGAAGACTCTCTTAAAGCAGCCAATGTTGACTATGTGATTTTTGATGGTGTAGAACCAAATCCAAAAATCCGAAATGTTGAGGATGGGAAGAAACTATATCTTAAAAATCAATGTGATTCAATTATTACAATCGGTGGGGGGTCAGCTCATGACTGTGGAAAAGGAATCGGTATTGTCTTGTCAAATGGAGACGACCTAGCTGCATGTGCAGGGATTGAAACATTGGAATATCCTTTACCACCATTGATGGCTGTAAATACTACGGCTGGAACAGCTTCAGAAATTACGCGACATGCTGTAATTACAAATGAAAAAACGCACCTAAAATTCGTTGTTGTCTCCTGGCGCAATGTTCCCCTGGTATCATTTAATGATCCAATGCTAATGCTAGATGTCCCGACTGCTTTGACAGCTGCAACAGGTATGGACGCACTGACGCACTGTGTGGAGTCTTATGTATCTGTGAATCGAAATCCTATTACTGATGCTCAAGCAATTCAAGGGATAAAATTAATTGCTAAGTATTTGAGACGTGCAGTAGCTAATGGACATGACATAGAAGCAAGAACAAATATGGCGTATGCTTCAATTTTGGCTGGAATGGCCTTTAATAATGCAGACTTAGGTTATGTTCATGCAATGGCTCATCAACTAGGTGGTCAGTATGATGCTCCTCATGGTGTTTGTTGTGCCGTTTTAATGCCGACTGTTGAAAAATGGAATATTATCAGTAATCCGCAACGGTTTGCTGATATTGCTCAATTATTAGGTGAAAATATCGAGGGGTTAACAGTGATGGAAGCTGCTGAGAAAGCTATCCAAGCAATGGTTCGTATTTCCGAAGATGTCGGTATTCCAACGAACATTAAATCTCTGGGTGCATTACCTGAAGATTTTGATATGATGGCAGAAAATGCTTTGAAAGATGGGAATGCATTTTCTAATCCTAGGGTCGGTAGAAAAGAAGATATTATTAAATTGTACCAACAAGCCTATGATGCGTAAAGGTTAACTTATTTCAGGTATCAGACTTGAATAAATGTATGAAAGGAGGCTGGAATACAATCATCCTAGCCTCCTTTTATATTTATTTTTACCTATAATTTTATTCAGTATATTAAGTAATACGAGTTCAAAGACTTTCATTTTTGTTGTTTTTTTTAATCATTTTTACAAAAAAGGGAGTTATTAATCAAGTACGCATTCAAATAGAATCTATTTATGCTATGTCATTTCCAACAATTTTTTAAGAAGTATCAGATAAACGAAATAAGAATTAAAAGGAAAAGAGAGCGAATAATGAAAAAAATCATTAACAAAGTTGAAGATATTGTAATAGAAATGTGTGAAGGTATGGTTAAAGCACACCCAGAACAATTAAGTTTCAACAAAAAATATAAACTTATAACAAGAAAAGAGTTAAATAAAAATAAAGTAAGTTTGATTAGCGGTGGAGGTAGTGGCCATGAACCAGCTCATGGTGGATTCGTAGGTAAAGGTATGCTGGACGTTGCAGTTTGTGGAGATGTGTTTGCCTCTCCTTCAACGATACAGGTTTATAATGCAATTACAAAAACTGAATCAAATAAAGGAACACTTTTGATTATAAAGAACTACTCTGGAGACTGCATGAACTTTGATGGAGCTGCAGAAATGGCTGAAGATGATGATATAAAGGTTGAAAAGGTTTATGTAAACGATGATGTAGCAGTAAAAGACAGCCTTTATACCATTGGAAGAAGAGGTGTTGCAGGCACTGTATTTGTTCACAAAATAGCAGGTGCAGCTGCTGAAAAGGGACATGAACTTTTAAAAGTCAAAACTGCAGCTGAAAAAGCGATACAAAATGTAAGATCCATCGGATTTGCTTTTACCTCATGCACTGTTCCAGCAAAAGGATCACCTACATTCACCCTTGGTGACGATGAAATGGAATTTGGTGTAGGAATTCATGGGGAGCCTGGTATAGCGCGTGAAAAAATAGTATCAGCAGATGAACTTGCGGAAAAAATGCTTAATCGAATTATTGTAGATTTGCCTTATGAATCTGGCGACGACATAGCGCTGATGGTAAACGGATTTGGATCGACTCCATTACAAGAATTATATCTTTTAAATAATTCGGTTAACAAAATTTTGGAAAATAAGAATATAAATGTGTACAAAACTTTTGTGGGCAATTATATGACAGCAATTGATATGAGTGGCGCATCAATCTCCCTTATGAAATTAGATGAAGAGCTGAAAGAGTTATTGGATTATCCATCGGATGCTCCTGCTTTTAAGGTATAGATGCTTAGGTGAGATATTCGTGAGTGATAATTAAATAAAGATAGTTCAACTTCTTGGGAGGAATATATAGTGGAAAATTTATCAGTATCAAATGTAGTGAAAATTGTGGATTATATGAGCGATGTAATTATTGAAAATGAAGTTTATTTCTGTGAATTGGATTCGATTGCAGGAGATGGCGATTTCGGGATGTCTGTTGCTAAGGGATTCAAAGTATTAAAGAACGAATGGGAAGAGCTTCCTAAGGAAGATATTGGGGCATTTCTTAAAGCGTGTGGAATGATTATCACCGAGCACTGCGGAGGTGCTTCCGGTCCTATATGGGGTTCGGCTTTTAGAAGTGCAGCAAAATATGCAAAGGGTAAAACAGAATTAAATTTAAAAGAGATTGCAGAACTTTTCCAGTGTGCTGTGGAGGGAATACAGAAACGTGGAGGAGCCAAGCTTGGTGACAAGACGTTGCTTGATGCTTTAATTCCAGCAACTGAGTCCTTGAAACTGAGTGCTGAAAAGGGAGAGCCTTTCGTAGAGGCGGCTAGAAATAGTGCAGAAGAAGCTGTAAAGGGTGCTGAAAAAACAAAAGAAATGATAGCTTCTAAAGGTAGGGCCACTTATGTCGGTGAGCGAAGCATTAATTTTCCGGATGCTGGAGCTACTGCTATCGGGGTTATATTTAACGAAGTAATACAAAAATTTAAAGCAGAAGAAGCGTAGTATATTTTTAGTAATCAATGCCATTGAATACATTTCAAATTTTATTGTATTCATTTAATACAATAGTTCGGTATCATGTAGAAATTTTATTTCTGAAGCCCAATGTGTGAGGGCAAGTATAAAAATTCCCACACAACGGACAAAAGTGATGGGGCCAATAATTATGGATCATATTTTTTCATAGTGTAGCTTTCTGATCTGTTTCAAGTTTCTATATAAAAATAAATAAAAAAACTATTACGATAGGGTTTTAAAATTATTCAGTAGGTATTTATTAAGAGTATCGTGGGTTTTAATTTATTGTAAAAAAAGCTATCTTAGTGAGATTGAAAATAATTATGAAGAGATAGCATCTTCTGATTACCATCATTGCATAACTAGGATTTAACAATAGACAAAAAGCAGTTTTTAGAAAAAGGGGGAATAATGATGAGATCAAAGCGATTTGAAGTGTTGGCTCAGCGGCCTGTAAATCAAGATGGTCTTATAGGTGAATGGTCAGAAGAGGGCTTAATAGCTATGGGAAGCCCAAACGATCCTGACGCATCTATAAAGATTGAAAATGGAGTAATAGTTGAACTTGATGGAAAAAAAAGAGAAGACTTCGATATCATAGACAGATTTATAGCTGACTATGCAATTAATCTAAAAGATGCTGAGAAGTCTATGAGCTTAGAATCGCTTAAAATAGCGCAGATGCTTGTAGATATAAATGTTGGTAGAGCTGAAATTATAAAAATAACAACATCTATAACTCCAGCTAAAATAGTAGAAGTTGTATCACACATGAATGTAGTAGAAATGATGATGGCTCTTCAAAAAATGAGGGCTAGAAAAACTCCATCAAATCAGTGTCACGTTACAAATTTAAAGGATAACCCAGTGCAGATTGCAGCAGATGCAGCAGAAGCAGGCATCAGAGGCTTCTCGGAACAGGAAACGACAGTTGGGATAGTAAGATATGCGCCATTTAATGCATTAGCGCTTCTTGTAGGTTCTCAAGTAGGTCGTGGAGGGATTTTAACCCAATGTTCTGTTGAAGAAGCTACAGAACTTGACCTAGGTATGAGAGGGCTTACAAGTTACGCAGAAACCGTTTCAGTATACGGAGTTGAAGAAGCATTTACAGATGGAGACGACACTCCGTGGTCAAAAGCATTTTTAGCATCAGCCTATGCTTCAAGAGGACTTAAAATGCGATTTACATCAGGGACAGGTTCAGAAGCACTAATGGGATATTCAGAAGGAAAGTCAATGCTTTACTTGGAAGCAAGGTGTATATATTTAACAAAAGGAGCTGGTGTTCAGGGGCTTCAAAATGGTGCAGTCAGCTGTATAGGAATGACAGGTGCAGTTCCATCTGGAATAAGAGCAGTACTTGCCGAAAACCTTATAACTACTATGCTTGACTTAGAAGTAGCTTCAGCAAATGACCAAACTTTCTCGCATTCAGATATAAGGAGAACTGCCAGGACGCTTATGCAGATGCTTCCTGGAACAGATTTTATATTCTCTGGATACAGTGCAGTTCCAAACTACGACAATATGTTCGCTGGGTCAAATTTTGATGCAGAGGATTTTGATGATTATAATGTGCTCCAAAGAGATTTAAAGGTAGATGGCGGATTAAGACCAGTTTCAGAAGAAGAAACTATTGCAATAAGGAATAAAGCTGCAAAAGCAATACAAGCAGTATTTATGGACCTTGGGTTCCCAGCTATTACTGATGAAGAGGTAGAAGCAGCAACGTACGCTCATGGCAGTAAAGATATGCCGGCTAGAAATGTAGTTGAAGATTTGAAAGCTGCAGAAGAGATGCTTAAAAAGAGAATTACTGGTCTGGATATAGTTAAAGCATTAAGTAGAAATGGATTTGATGATGTAGCAAATAACGTATTAAATATGCTTAAGCAGAGAGTGACTGGAGACTATTTGCAGACATCTGCAATATTGGATAAAAATTTTGATGTTATAAGCGCAGTTAACGATATAAATAATTATATGGGACCTGGAACGGGGTATAGAATCAGTGAAGAGAGATGGGAAGAGATTAAAAACATTCCCAACATAATAAGACCAGAAGATATTGAGTAAGTAATGGAGGTGAAAATTATGAACAATACAGAAAATAAATATGCTATACCAGAGCTTGAGCTCTTAGAAGTAGGAGAAGCAAAAGCTGGTACAAAAGAAAGTGAGGTTGTTATAGGACTTGCTCCAGCTTTCCATAAGTTCCAGAATAAAACGATAGTTAGTATCCCTCACAGTGATGTACTGAAAGAAATTATAGCAGGAATTGAGGAAGAAGGATTAAATGCTCGTGTAGTCAGAATAATTAGAACATCGGATGTGTCATTTATAGCTAATGATGCAGCCAAATTAAGTGGATCAGGAATAGGCATAGGGATTCAATCAAAAGGAACTACGGTTATACACCACAAAGACTTACTTCCTTTAAATAATCTGGAGCTTTTTTCACAGGCCCCATTGATAACACTTGAGACTTATAGGTTGATAGGAAAAAATGCAGCAAAATATGCTAAAGGTGAATCACCAACCCCAGTTCCAATTGTAAACGATCAAATGGCAAGACCTAAGTTTATGGCAAAAGCAGCATTGCTTCATATAAAAGAAACCAAGCACGTAATGGTGGGCAGAAAACCTATAGAAATAGAAGTTAAATTTTAAATTGGAAGGAGGAAAAATTTAATGGAAAAAAGGAATATGAATTCGCAAGACTATCCTTTAGCGACTAAAAGTCCTCAATTTATAAAAACGCCAACTGGAAAGAAATTGGAAGACATAACGCTGGAACAGGTGATAAATGGAGAAATTAAACCTGAAGACGTGAGAATATCTCGGGAAACATTAGAAATGCAAGCACAGATTGCTGAATCAATGAATAGAGATGCTGTAGCTAGAAACTTCAGAAGAGCATCAGAGCTGATAGCGGTTCCAGATGAAAGGTTATTGGTGATATACAACTGCTTAAGGCCATATCGTTCTACAAAAGAAGAACTTTTGGTTATAGCAGAAGAACTTGAAAATATATACAACGCAAAAGTGAATGCACATTTCGTAAGAGAAGCGGCAGAGGTTTATGAACAAAGAGGAAAGCTACGACAAGAGTAAGTAAGCTTTAAGGGAAGGAGAAACATGTGGAAATTATTGCAGGAGTTGATATTGGGAATGCTACAACAGAAGTTGCATTGTCTAAATCGGATAATGGCAAGGTAGAATTCCTTTCTAGTGGAATAGTTCCAACAACAGGAATAAAGGGTACAGAAGAAAATACACAAGGAGTTTTCAATTCCTTAGAGCAGGCTTTAAAGAAAGTTTCCATGGAGCTTAAAGATCTTGATCTAGTGCGAGTCAATGAAGCTGCTCCGGTTATTGGGGATGTAGCTATGGAAACTATAACTGAAACGATAATAACTGAATCTACTATGATAGGGCATAATCCTTCTACACCAGGGGGAATAGGCCTTGGAATAGGGAATACTATATACATAGAAGATTTAGACTCAATTCAGGTAGAAAATCTCACTAAAGATGATCAATTTATAGTTTTGATATTGAAGGATATAAATTTTCTAGAGGCTGCTGCACGGATAAATGCAGGCGTAAAAAGAGGAATAAATATAACAGCAGCTGTAGTTCAGAAAGATGACGGGGTTTTAATAAGTAATAGATTAGAAAGAAAAATACCTATTGTTGACGAAGTGACGTTATTAGAAAGAGTTCCAATAGCAATGAAAGCAGCAGTAGAGGTAGCAGATCAAGGAGGCGTAGTAGAAACTTTATCAAATCCTTATGGTATTGCTACCGTCTTCGGACTATCATCAGAACAAACAAAGCTTATAGTTCCTGTATCTAGAGCTCTAATTGGAAACAGATCTGCAGTGGTTATAAGGACTCCCAAAGGAGATGTACAGGAAAAGAGAATTCCGGCAGGTAAAATCCATATAGACGGATTAAGGCGTAAAGAAATGGCAGATGTGCAAGATGGAGCTTCAAAAATAATGGAATCAGTTAAATTATGTGCTCCTGTGCAAGATATAAAGGGTGAAGCTGGTACAAATGCTGGCGGCATGCTTGAGAGAGTAAGACAAGTGATGGCTGGGCTAACAAATCAGAAAATAGCGGATATAAAAATTCAGGATCTTTTAGCCGTAGATACTTTTATACCTCAGAAAATAAAGGGCGGCCTAGCAGAAGAGTTCTCTATGGAAAATGCAGTAGGGATAGCTGCTATGGTTAAGGCTGATAAGCTTCAGATGCAGATGATTGCGGACAAACTCCAGGATAAATTAAAGGTTGCTGTAGAAGTTGGAGGAGTGGAAGCGGACATGGCCATAAGAGGAGCTCTCACTACACCAGGAAGTAGCTCCCCCCTTGCAATCCTTGATATGGGAGCAGGTTCTACAGATGCATCTGTCATAAATAAACAAGGAGAAATATCTTCTATCCATTTGGCTGGTGCTGGTAATATGGTAACAATGCTGATCAAATCCGAATTAGGGTTAGAAGATTTTGACTTAGCAGAAGATATTAAGAAATATCCGCTAGCAAAGGTAGAAAGTTTGTTCCATATAAGGCATGAAGATGGTACTGTAGAGTTCTTTGAAAATCCACTAAAGCCTTCTGAATTTGCAAAAGTTGTTATATTAAAAGATGGAATGCTGATTCCAATAGATGGACAGAGCTCTTTAGAAAAAATAAGAACTATAAGAAAATCAGCCAAAAAGAAAGTATTTGTTGAGAATTGTATCAGAGCACTAAATATAGTGTCTCCAACTGGAAATATAAGAGATATAGAGTTTGTAGTATTGGTAGGAGGATCTTCTCTAGATTTTGAGGTGCCTCAGTTAGTTACTGATGCCCTCTCTCAGTATGGAATAGTAGCGGGAAGAGGCAACATAAGAGGAGTAGAGGGGCCAAGAAATGCTGTAGCAACAGGACTTATTTTAGCGTTAAATGGAAGCAGGCAGACAGTTGATGAAAAATAATAAGTACGAGAAACCAAGTATATGTATTTTTTGCTCCTCGGAAATCAAGGATACATCAAATTTTAGTGATTTGTTCTTTGGTATAGAAGAAGAAGGTATTCCGTATGAAATTAAAAGAAAAAAAGAGTCGGATGCCTCTAAGTTAAGCTATCGAGCTGCACAAGAGTCAAGGTTAGCTGTTGGAATAGGAATCCATAAAAGTGGAGAAATAGCATTGACTTTTAATAAGCTGAAAAAGGATGAACCTTTATTTAGCGCACATCTGAACTCTGGAGAAAACATTCTGAGAAATTTAGGTGCGAATGCAGGAAGGTTGGTTAAGGGGATATCGTTTAAATAAATTTCAGGAGGGATTGTATGGGTCGAATTTATACTAGAACTGGTGATAAGGGGACGACAGCGTTATTTGGAGGTAGTCGAGTAGAAAAAGATAATTTAAGGGTAGAAGCCTACGGAACTATAGATGAAGTTATCTCTTCCATGGGAGTTGCCTATTCATTTATACAGGATGAAGAACTTAAAAATGAAATAGCGTATATCCAAAAGCAGTTATTCGTATTAGGTGCAGAACTCGCTAGTGATGAAAAAGGTCTAAAGAATCTAAAGGAAATAATTCAGCAGAACGATATAGATGAGTTAGAAAAAATTATAGATAAATATATGGGGAAAGCAGTGCTTTTTAAAGGATTTGTAACTCCTGGTAAGAGTACCGCATCAGCAATGCTCCATGTAGCAAGAACTGTTGCAAGAAGGGCAGAGAGAGCAATAATAACCTTGAACAGAGAAAATCAGGTAAGAGAAGAAATAAAAAAATATGTAAATCGCCTGACAGATGCCTTATATGCTATGGCCAGATTTGAAGAAGAAAAGTAAAAATCTGTTTATGAGAGGATAAGAGTCATGAAAAAGTTAAGAGAAATGAAACAATTAAGCTTGGAGATTGTGAAGGAGATGGCTGCAGCAGCAGAAGCAAAAGCAGGTGACATAAATGTACAAGTAGTATTTGCGGCAGTAGATGTAGGTGCTAACTTAATGCTTATGCATAGGATGGAAGATGCCTTTATAACAAGTACAGAAATAGCTATAAATAAAGCGTTTACTTCAGCGGCCTTAAAAAAAGGAACGCATGAAGTGACTCCAGACATTCAACCAGGAGAAAGTCTTTATGGGCTGCAGTTAACAAATAACTGCAAAATAGTACCGTTTGGTGGAGGCCTTCCAATAATAGTTGATGGACAAGTTGTAGGTGCAGTTGGAGTAAGTGGTGGAACCGTTCAAGAAGATATGGCGATAGCAAAGGCCGCTATAGAGGTTTTTGAAAAACAGTTTTAATATTAAAAATTCACGTTTGCATTCAAAAAAACGAATCGACCATTTTTTTGAAGCGGTTGGATAAGCCGTAAGGGTTAGTTTCCGCCAATCCAACACTAGCAAGGTTTTTTATGCGAAAAGAATGTTTTCCAGTTAATTACAATACAGTAGAATATCGGAGAATCGTTATTTTCGCTAATACGGATGTCAATCATAACATATCGTGCGAAATCCCGATACCATTATGAAAATTTGACTGACTTAGTAAAATACCAAATATCTGCTCAAAAAAATGAATCGCAGAAGAACTCAATTCCTGATTTGTATGATTATTTTGTAAATATAGTGGCCACAGCGCATCTCTCCTTAACAATTCTTATGTAATGATTACATTTATTTAAAGAGAGGTGTCTTTTTGCACATATTTTGTAGATCACACATTCAGAGAATCAAATACAGCAACGAGGTAGCTTATATTCTCAGCTGCAAAAGTTGTGCTAAGAAGAAAATTAATATTTACCTCAGAATTGAAAGGATGATAAGGATGTCAAAATATCTAGCGGAAATGTTAGGAACTATGGTTCTAATAATCCTAGGAGATGGAGTAGTTGCTAACGTATTATTAGATAAAACAAAAGGGCAAAATTCCGGGTGGATTGTAATTACAACAGGATGGGGTTTAGGTGTTACTATAGCAGTTTTTATATTTGGTCCTATCAGTGGAGCTCATATTAATCCAGCTGTAACACTTGGGCTTGCAACGATAGGGAAATTCCCTTGGAGCAGTGTTCCTGGGTATATCGCCGCTCAGCTTGTAGGTGGATTTTTAGGAGCATTAATAGTTTGGTTATTCTATAAAAATCATTTTAATGAAGGCGATAATCAGAGTGAAAAACTTGCTGTATTCTGTACAGGACCGGCAATCAATGATACATCATCAAATTTCTTCAGCGAATTTATTGGTACATTTTTATTAGTTTTTGCTTCGTTAGGTCTTAATAATACACCTATGGTCAATGGACTAGCACCTGTGGCTTCGGGTCTTATCGTCTGGTCAATAGGAATTTCTTTAGGGGGAACTACAGGTTATGCAATAAATCCAGCCAGAGATTTTGGTCCTCGTCTGGCACACTATATTGTACCTATACGTGGTAAAGGAGATTCAGAGTGGGGGTATGCTTGGATTCCAGTAATCGGCCCTGTCATTGGAGGAATGACTGCAGCTGTAGTTTTTAATAATATTTTTTAATTAACATTACGTTTATGTAGATTGGAAAAAGGATTTCGATTTTATTGTTCAAAAACTAAAGGTGGCAAGTTATTTTTTCGATAATTCTTTTATAGGAATAAAAAAATACTAATAGACATTTGTCAGAGCTAAAATTTGGCAGTATGGGAAAATAATAGGGGTGTAAAATATGAAAAAATTATTACTTGTATTATCTTTAAGCTTTGTTTTGTACGGCTGTTCAACAACAGAGACATTCGACACATCGTCTGAAGAACTCGTTTTATCCGAGGAAGTCAGCTCGGAAGCAGCGGAGACAGTTAGTGTTACAATCTCATTGACGGATGGCGGCACAGTCATCGTAGGATCTGAAAAAACGGTTGAGGTCGAAGCGGGCGCGAACCTGTTGGCTGTCATGAGAGAAAATTATGCAATCGAAGAATCTGATGGCTTTATCACTGCCATCGACGGCCAAACACAAGTGGAAGAGACAGCCGAAACAAAAGCCAAATATTGGTTGTTTGATGTAAATGGCGAGTCTTCGATGGTCGGAGCCGCTGATGTGGCGCTCCAAGAAGGAGACGTAATCGTGTGGAACCTGACAGAAATGTAAAGAA